>OLWA01000825.1_pt1 | contig 35969 bp, 21 predicted proteins | sample 1673251 | NCBI WGS metagenome assembly OLWA01 (sample SAMEA3178937, study PRJEB25190) | human gut metagenome | biome: human gut; feature: human-associated habitat; material: faeces | place: Austria | collected 2013 | reverse complement strand
AACGCGGGCGAGCTTCCACTCGCCCCTACACTGCATGTACATGACCGCATGTACATGCCATAACACATCACTGCATGTATATCACTGCATGTACATCGCCGCATGTGATTCCCCGCCATTGCGCCCACACACTGCATGTACATGCCACGCCACATCACTGCATGTACATCGCCGCACGTCCCTGCCATGCGACGCTGCGGCGGCGCGATGGCACGCCATCCGGGGGCGGCTGCGCGGGGGCGTTTTATGTCAAAAAATCCAATGTGGATAAATTGTTGTGTATTTTTTGCCGTATAATTTATGGTGGAAAAATTAAAAATAGCTACATTTGTGGTCGATGCCTAAATCAATGACGATGAAACTCGGACATAAACTGACCATTCTGACACTTGCTATGTTGATTGTGCCATGTCTTGTCTCGGCGGCGATACGTGTGGAGCACTACGCCAAAAAAGACGGTCTTGCCGGCACTGTCGTGTCAGATATTCTGCATGACAGCCGCGGCTACATGTGGATAGGTACATGGGAGGGGCTGTCGCGTTTCGACGGAAAAGAGTTTGTCAACTACAGCGAGGGCGACGCCACGTCGATCCCTTATCTCCATAACCGCGTGATGCGTGTCTACGAGGACGGTCTCGGCAATGTGTGGGTCATGATGTATGACGACCGCCTGTTCAGGCTCAACCGACGCACCGACACTTTTGACCGCATGGCGGAGGTGTTTCCCGATTTCCAGAACGTGAGGATGTACAATCCGCTCTTTACCGCGCGCGGCGACGTGTGGGCTGAGGTGCGCGGGACCGGGGCGATCCATTTCATCGCCGACTCCGTCACCAACGCGCTCTCGGCGGAGATGGTACCGCTCGTAGGGCAGGCAATCAACTTCCTGCACGAGGACAGCCGGGGCACTGTGTGGGCGGCGACCGACAAGCGGCTGTCGGTGCTGCGTTCCGACTCGCTACATTTCAACACCCTTGCCGACCATCACGACATACGCGCCGTGGCGGAGACCGGCTCAAAGGTGATATGGGGCACCGCCGACGGCTCGATTATCGAATATGACTACAAGACGGGGCGCAACAAGATAATACCCCTGCTTCATAATGTCCCCGTGACGGCGCTTTCGGTGTCGCCCGACGGGAAGACACTCTATATCGCCACCTCTCGCTCTGGGCTTTACCGCTACGACATGCCCGACGGGCATCTGTCGCAGATTTTTGCGACTCCGGCATCGGTCGACCGCCTGTTTACCGACAGCCACGGTCTGCTGTGGATTATCTCGCGCCAGCCGGGAGTGATGAAATATGACCCCGTGACCCGCGAGGTAGCCTCGTTTGCCCAGGCTGTCACCCCGTCGAGCTACGAGCCGACGCCCGACATCGTGGAGTGTAACGGCGACGTATGGGTGGCGATGACCGGAGGCGGATTCGGCCGCTACGACCGCGCTACCGGACGCCTCGACTATTTCCATAACGACCCTGAGAAGCCCGGCGACATGTCGAACGTCGTGCTTCAGTTTGACGTCTCCTCGCCCGACGTCGTGTGGCTGTCGACCCATCAGCGCGGACTCGACCGCGTGACTTCGGTCGACAACAAGGTGAGCCACACCTGGATCAAGGACCGCCCGCAGAGTCTTGTGGACAACGAAGTGAAATCCTTTTTCCTCGATACCGACACAACCTTGCTCATCGGCACAAAGGCGGGCGAGCTCTACCGCTACACCATTTCCGCCCGTCTGCTCTCCACGCTTACCACCGACTCCCGCGGGGAGCCGATCGGAAAGGTCTACTCCATATGCCGCGACGGTGACGGCGACATCTGGCTCGGCACCCGTGGCAACGGACTGCTCCGCATGACCTCCGACGCCGCCGGCATGCACATAGCGAGCCGGTATGCCCATGACCCCGCCGACAAATACAGCATATCTTCCGACGAGATACAGAGCATCGTGACCGACCGCATGGGCAGGATGTGGATCGGGACCTACGGCGGAGGCGTCAACATCGCCGTGCGCGACGGCTCGTCGGGCATCATGCGGTTTATCTCGCCTGCCAACACGATGAAGGGCTATCCCCTGGCGTCGTGTGGAAAAGTGCGCTCGCTTGCAGCGCAGAGCGACGGCACAGTGTGGGCGGGCACTACCGAGGGACTTGTCGCGCTGGTCTATGACGAAGCCTCGAAGGATGTCAAGGCGCGAGTGTGCCGCAAGGACGGCGACAACCCCGAGTCGCTTTCTACCGATGACATAGTGACCGTCTTTGTCGACAGCCGCGATGTGCTGTGGGTTGGCACTATGACCGGAGGGCTCAACCGCTATGAGGGCATGGAGGCGGGAAAGCCGCGTTTCACCGTGTTCTCTACCGCCAACGGACTGCCGTCAAACCATATAAAGAGCATCACCGAAGACCGTGACGGCAATCTCTGGATTGCGACCGATGAAAATATCGTCATGTTCAACAACGAGACCCAGGCGTTCAGCGTCTATCTTGAGGATGCCGACTCGGCAAATACGATATTCTCCGAAAACGCCGTCACGGTGCTGCCCGACGGCGACCCGCTCTTCGGAGCCAACAACGGCTGCTACCGCGTCGACAATCTGCGCATGTCGGCGGAAGCGTCGGGACGCCTGTCGCTTGTGATGACCTCGGTCTCTATCGACGGCATGGACACCTCGCCCCGCGTCAACCCCGAGATGTCGGAATATGTGCCCGAAAGCGGAGTCGTTACGCTCCGGTCGCGCAAGTCGACGCTCACGATAAAGGTGATGTCGCTTAACTACTCGCTGCAGAGCCGTGTGCGCTACAGCTATAAGATCGAGGGCAAGGGCGAAGACAAGTGGATTAACTGCGGCACCGAAAACACAATAACCCTCTCCGACCTCCCGTCGGGATGCAACACGCTTGTCATCCGCGCCATGCTCTCCGACGACCCCTCCAAGTGGGAGGAGTGCAGGCTGCATATCGTGGTCCCCTCGGCGTGGTGGGCTACGTGGTGGTTCTGGCTCATCGTCGTCGCCCTGACAGCCGGAGGCGTGATGCTCTTCCGCTATGTCAGGACAAGGCGCGCCGAGCCTGCGGCGGCTGATGACTCGCAGCAACAAGGCGCTGCGCGGCGCACATTTGTGATGGAGCCGGGCAAGATAGCCCTCGATGACGATGAAGACGAGAAATTTGTCAACAATCTTCTCGCCTGGATGGAAGAAAACTATTCCAATCCCGACATGAAGATTGACAACATGGTCACTTCGTCGGGACTCGGGCGCACGTCGTTTTACAACAAGCTCAAGACGCTCGCCAACACGTCGCCTGTCGAGTTTGTCATCGACTTCAGGATGAAAAAGGCGAAGATGTTTATCGAAAACACCAACAAGACCATCGCCGAAATCGCCTATCTCACCGGCTATATCGACCCCCATTACTTCACCCGCGCTTTCAAGACCCGCTACGGCGAGACCCCAACACAATACCGCAAGCGGTATAACGCGTCGGCTGCCGACAAAAGCGCCGACAGCGCCGACAAGCAGTAAAACTCGGGGTTTTTACTTCCCCTGGCCGGGCTTTTGATAAAAAATCTCATTCTTTTGGCAGGAAATGCAGTTGAAGATTGCCGGAGATTTAGTAATTTTACAAAACTTAAATCAACTTAACCTGTCATCATCAAGCGGAGGCGTCTGGTAGCCTTGCATGTTACCTGCCCGGATCTTACCATGAAGCTGCCCCGAAGTAGTGTTGACCATAAACTAATTATCACGACACAGTTATGTTTATAGGAAAAAAATCCGTTTTTGCGGCAATGCTCGCATCGTGTGCGCTCGTGTCAACGGCGCAGATTTCCAATGTCTGGTCGCCCGACCTTGGCAACGGCGAATACAAGAACCCGATTATAAATGCCGATTATTCCGACCCCGACGTGGTGCGTGTGGGCGATGACTACTATATGACAGCGTCAAGTTTCTGCGACATCCCCGGACTGCCCGTGCTCCATTCACGCGACCTTGTCAACTGGACACTTGTCGGTCATGCTATCGCCGAGATGCCCGAGTATGCGCAGGCAGCTCCCGACCCCTCCCACGGTAACGCCGTGTGGGCGCCCGCCATCCGCTATCACAACGGTGAGTATTATATCTACTACGGCGACCCCGACCTCGGTATCTTCATGACAAAGACCAAAAATCCCGCCGGACCCTGGGAACCGCTCGTGTGGGTCCACAAGGCAAAGGGCATCATCGACACCTGCCCCTTCTGGGATGAGGACGGCAAGGCTTACATAGCCCACGGATATGCCGGAAGCCGCGCCGGCGTGAAGAGCATACTCGGCATGATCGAGATGACCCCCGACGGAAAAAGCACCATCGGACAAGACCGCATGATCTATGACGGACATGTCGAAAACCCCACCATCGAAGGCGCCAAGATGTATAAGCGCGGCGACTGGTACTACATATTCTCGCCTTCCGGCGGTGTCGCTACCGGATGGCAGGAAGTGCTCCGCTCAAAGAGCCCCTGGGGACCCTACGAGGTGCGCAACGTGATGGACCGTGGCACAACCGACATCAACGGTCCTCACCAGGGAGCGTGGATTGACACCCCCGACGGCAAGGAAGACTGGTTTATCCATTTCCAGGACAAAGGCCCTTACGGACGTGTCGTACATCTGCAGCCTATGAAGTGGAATGAAGACGGCTGGCCCGTGATAGGTGTCGACCCCGACGGCGACGGCCGCGGAGAGCCTGTCTTGAAATATCGCAAGCCCAATGTAGGAAAGACTTACAAGGCGGTAAATCCTGCCGAATCCGACGAGTTTGACTCCAATACCCTCGGACTGCAGTGGCAGTGGAAGGGCAACCCTTCGGCACTATGGTATTTTGCCGACGCCAATGAGTCAAAGCTCCGCCTCTTCTCCCACAACACCCCCGGCGCAGAGCGTCTTTACGACATGCCCAATCTGCTGTTGCAGAAATTTCCAGCCCACAACTTCACCGCTACCGCAAAAGTCAAGTTCTGTCCCCGTGTCAACAACGGAAAGGTGCAGGCAGGCGAGCTTGCCGGACTTATCGTGATGGGCTATAACTATGGCACCATCGCCCTCGAAAGCCGCGAAGACGGCATATATCTTGTCAACATCGACTGCGAGAAAGCCAACAAGGGCGGCAAGGAGACAAGAGGCGAGTCAATCAAGATTGACGGCGACAAGGAGCTTTACCTCCGCGTCCAGGTGAAATATACCGGAGCCAAAAAGCCGACAGAGAAAGCTGACTACACTGCCGAGGCTACATTCTATTACAGCCTTGACGGAAAGAAATTCACCCGTTTCGGCAAGCCGCTGAATGTAAGGGAAGGTCACTGGATAGGTGCCAAGTTCGGTATGTTCTGCGTACGCCCCTGGCATAGCAATGACTCCGGCTGGCTCGATATCGACTGGTTCCGTGTAACCAAGTAGCCGCTTCACGATGATGACGATGTTACGTAACTTATCATTAATATCACTACTGTTCCTCGCCCTGACGGTCTCGACACCGCTCGGGGCGGTGGAGTATAAACGCCATATTACCGTCGCGCAGGATGGCTCCGGCGACTACCTGACCCTCACCGAGGCAATGGAAGGTATACGCGCCTTCATGGACTACACGGTGACAGTCGACATCAAAAACGGCGTTTATCGCGAAAAGCTCGTGATTCCGTCCTGGCTTGAGAATGTAGAGTTTATAGGTGAGTCGGCCGACAGCACCATAATCACTTTCAGCGATCATGCCAACATAAACAAGATGGGAACATTCCGCACCTACACCGTGAAAGTGGAGGGCTGCGACATGACATTCCGCAACCTGACAATCGAAAACAACGCCGAGCAGCTCGGTCAGGCTGTCGCGCTTCACACCGAGGGCGACCGCCTGTCGTTTATCAACTGCCGTTTCCTCGGCAACCAGGACACCATTTTCACCGGCGGAAGGAAAGCGCGCCTCTACTTCGGCGGCTGCTATATTGAAGGCACCACCGACTTTATATTCGGTCCGGCGACGGCACTCTTTGAAGACTGTACCATCTATTCCAAGCGCGATTCCTATATCACCGCCGCGTCGACCCCTGCCGATGTGGAGGTCGGTTATGTGTTCAACCGCTGCAAGATAAAGGCGGCGCCCGGAGTAGGGAAGGTGTATCTCGGTCGTCCCTGGCGTCCTCATGCCTTCACGATGTTTATCGACTGCGAGATGGACGGTCACATAACTCCCGCCGGATGGGACAACTGGCGTAATCCTGAAAATGAAAAGACCGCCCGCTACGGCGAGTATGGCTCAACCGGCGCCGGCGCGTCGCCCGACACCCGCGTGACATGGGCGCTCACCCCCGACGCTGAGACTGCGCGCCGCTATGTCGACGCCTCCGGTATTTTTACTATGACTGACAATTGGAAACCAAACAAACAATAAACTATTAAAACATATCTTTTATGAAAGTATTGAATAAACTTACAGCCCCTAAGGCTGTGGCTCCCGAAAAGATCATTCAGTTCGGTGAAGGTAATTTCCTCCGCGCGTTTGTTGACTGGATTGTTAAGAACATGAACGACACTACCGATTTCAATGCATCGGTCGTAGTGCTTCAGGGTACTCGCAATGCGTTCCCGATGACTCTTCTCCAGGGTCAGGACTGCATGTATCATGTCAATCTTCAGGGCCGTCTTAACGGAGAGGTTGTAAACTCGCTCACCCGTATCGACTGCCTCAGCCGCGGTCTTAACCCTTACGAGCAGTTTGACGCTTACATGGGTCTCGCTGACCAGCCCGAAATCCGCTTCGTGATTTCCAACACTACCGAGGCAGGTATCACTTTCAGCGCCGAAAGCAAGTTTACCGACGCTCCCTGCGAGAACTATCCCGCCCGTCTTACCCAGCTTCTCTACCGTCGTTTCAAGACTTTCAACGGAGCTGCCGACAAGGGTCTTATCATAATGCCCTGCGAGCTTATATTTGAAAACGGCCACCACCTCAAGGACTGCATCAACAAGACTATCGACCTCTGGAAAGAAGACCTCGGCGCCGACTACGAGACATTCAAGAACTGGTTCAACACATATAATTATGTATGTGCCACTCTCGTTGACCGTATCGTTCCCGGATTCCCCCGCAAGGAAATCAACCAGATTCAGGAAAAGCTCGGCTACAAGGACAATGTTGTGGTACAGGGCGAGGCATTCCACCTCTGGGTTATCGAGCGTCCCGACAACATGTCGATCGAAGAGCTCCGCGCCGAGTTCCCGGCAGAGAAGGCAGGCCTGAATGTCATCATCACCGACTCTGAGGCTCCTTATCATGAAAGAAAGGTGACCCTGCTCAACGGTCCCCACACAGTGCTTTCACCCGTCAGCTACCTTTCAGGCGTAGACATCGTGCGTGATGCCTGCAACCATCCCGTGCTTGGCGAGTACATCCGCAAGGTGCAGTTTGACGAGCTTATGCAGACCCTCAATCTCCCGATGGACGAGCTGAAGAAGTATGGCGAAAGCGTGCTTGAGCGTTTCGACAATCCTTATGTAGACCATCAGGTGACTTCAATCATGCTCAACTCATTCCCGAAGTTCCAGACCCGTGACCTCCCCGGACTGAAGACCTATCTTGAGCGTAAGGGCGAGCTTCCCAAGGGCATTGTGCTCGGTCTTGCCGCAATCATCACTTACTACAAGGGTGGCAAGCGCGCCGACGGCGCCGACATCGTGCCTAACGACGACCAGCAGATCATGCAGCTTCTCACCGACCTCTGGGCTACCGGCGACACCCGCAAGGTGGCAGAGGGCGTTCTCGCTGCCGACGAGCTTATCTGGAAAGACCACGGTAATCTCAACAACATCCCCGGTCTTACCGACCTCGTTGTCGAGTATCTCGATTCAATCCGTGACAAGGGCATGCTTGAAACCGTCAAGACTATCCTCTGATTATGAAGGAATATATCAAAATCAATCCCGCCGACAACGTAGCTGTGGCGATAACACCCCTCTCCAAGGGCACGGCTATCGAAATCGACGGCAAGACAATAACCCTCGTGACCGATATACCTGCAGGACATAAAGTGGCCCTGCAGGATATCGCTGCGGGCGAAAATGTGATTAAATACGGATTCCCTATCGGACACGTGCTCCACGATGTAAAGGAGGGAAGCTATCTTGACCATAACGACATAAAGACTAATCTTGCCGGTCAGCTCGACTACTCCGACATTAAGATAAAGGGTGTCACCGCCGAAAAGGAAAGTGCCCCCGAGCTTACATTTGAAGGCTATGAGCGCAAAGACGGTCAGGTCGGCATCCGTAACGAGATATGGGTGATTCCTACCGTAGGCTGTGTCAATGGCATCGTGAAGCAGATTGTTGACCGCTTGAACGAAGAGACAGGCGCGGAAGGCGTCGACGGCATCTTCGGATTTCCCCATAATTACGGATGCTCTCAGCTTGGCGACGACCACGAAAACACAAAGAAGATACTCCGCGACATGGTGCATCACCCCAATGCCGGAGGTATACTTGTCGTGGGCCTCGGTTGTGAAAACAATCAGCCCAAGGTGTTTGAGGAATTCTGCGGCGACTACGACCGTGACCGCGTGAAGTTCATGGTGTGTCAGGAAGTGGAAGGCGACGAAGTGGAGGCAGGTCTCGAGATATTGCGCGGGCTTTATGACAACGCCAAAGGATTGAAGCGCACGACCGTGCCTGCATCCAAGCTCCGCATCGGACTCAAATGCGGCGGTTCCGACGGATTTTCAGGCATTACGGCTAATCCGCTTCTTGGCGCGTTTTCCGACTTCCTCTGCGGTACGCAGGGCGGTACGACAGTGCTTACCGAGGTACCCGAGATGTTTGGTGCCGAGACCATCCTCATGGAGCGTTGTGCCGATGACAAGCTGCTGAATCAGACGATTGACCTGATCAACAACTTCAAGCAATACTTCCTTAGCCACGGCGAGCCTGTAGGCGAGAATCCCTCACCCGGCAACAAGGCGGGAGGTATCTCGACCCTTGAGGAGAAAGCTCTCGGATGCACCCAGAAGTCGGGCAAGAGCCCTGTATACGGTGTGCTTGAATACGGTGAGCGCATCCACAACCACGGGCTGAATCTTCTTTCGGCTCCCGGCAATGACCTTGTAGCCTCGACCGCACTCGCTGCCGCGGGCTGCCAGATGGTATTGTTTACGACCGGACGCGGCACCCCCTTCGGCACCTTTGTGCCCACGATGAAAGTGTCGACCAATTCCGGACTTGCCGAGCGCAAGCCGGCTTGGATTGACTTCAACGCCGGAGTGCTTGTCGAAGACGAGTCAATGGATGAAGTGCTTGCGCGCTTTGTGAAATATGTAATCGAGGTGGCAAGCGGACGCCTTGTCAACTCCGAGAAGAGCGGTATCCATGAGATATCAATTTTCAAAAATGGTGTAACCCTTTAACCTTAGTAAAAAACAATGAAACCCTTTATGGATGAAAACTTTCTGCTGCAGACAGAGACCGCGCAGAAACTGTACCATGAGCATGCAGCTAAAATGCCCATCATAGACTACCACTGTCACCTTATCCCCAAGATGGTGGCTGATGACCATAAATTCAAGTCGATTACTGAAATATGGCTTGGCGGCGACCACTACAAGTGGCGTGCCATGCGCTCCAACGGTGTTGACGAGCGTTTCTGCACCGGAACCGACACTTCTGACTGGGAAAAGTTTGAGAAGTGGGCGGAGACAGTGCCTTACACTTTCCGTAATCCGCTCTATCACTGGACTCACCTTGAGCTGAAGACCGCGTTTGGCATCGACAAGCTTCTTAACCCTACTACCGCACGCGAGATTTTCGACGAGTGTAACGACAAGCTCCTTAACGACCCGACGATGACCGCACGCGGCTTCATGCGCCGTTACAACGTGGAGACTGTCTGCACCACCGACGACCCTGTTGACTCGCTTGAATATCACAAGCAGGTGCGCGACAGCGGCTTTGAAGTGAAGATGCTACCGACATGGCGTCCTGACAAGGCTATGGCAGTCGAGAATCCCGCCGAGTTCCGTGCTTATGTGGAGAAGCTCGCCGAGGTGTCGGGCGTGACAATCAGCAAGTTCAGCGACATGGTTGACGCGCTGCAGAAGCGTCACGACTTCTTCGAGGAGATGGGCTGCCGCCTTTCTGACCACGGTATCGAGGAGTTCTATGCCGCCGACTATACCGATGGCGAGATTGACGCCATCTTCGACAAGGTATATGGTGGAAAGGAACTTACCCACGAGGAAATCGACAAGTTCAAGAGCGCGATGATGATCGTGTTTGGAGAGATGGACTACGATTCAGGATGGACACAGCAGTTCCACTACGGAGCTATCCGCAACAACAACTCCAAGATGTTCAAGCTGCTCGGCCCCGACACCGGTTTTGACTCAATCGGCGAGTTCAACACTGCCAAGTCATGTGCGAAGTATCTTGATAAGCTCAACAGCCGCGGCAAGCTTACAAAGACCATCCTTTATAACCTCAATCCCTGTGCCAACGAAGTGATCGCCACTATGCTCGGTAACTTCCAGGACGGTTCAATCCCCGGAAAAATCCAGTTTGGTTCAGGATGGTGGTTCCTTGACCAGAAAGACGGCATGCAGAAGCAGATGAACGCTCTGTCACTTCTCGGACTTCTCAGCCGCTTCGTAGGTATGCTTACCGACTCTCGCTCCTTCCTGTCTTATCCGCGTCACGAATATTTCCGCCGCACACTCTGTAACCTCGTCGGTACTGATGTGGAAAACGGAGAGATTCCTTACACCGGCTATGAGGCTGAGCGCGTGAACAAGATGATTGAGGACATCTGCTACAACAACGCTAAAAACTACTTCAAGTTCTGATTATGGCTACGACAACACCTTTATCCGCAGCCAATAAGAAGATGACCAGCTTCCGCTGGACTATCTGTCTGTTGCTATTTCTTGCAACAACTGTCAACTATATGGACCGCCAGGTGCTCTCGCTTACCTGGAAAGAGTTCATCTCTCCTGAATTTCACTGGACCGATGCCAACTATGGTCTTATAACCGCCGTGTTCTCCATAGTCTACGCGGTAGCCAACCTTCTCGCCGGACGCTTCATCGACTGGATGGGAACCAAGAAAGGCTATCTGTGGGCTATCGGTGTGTGGTCGGCAGGTGCATGCCTCCATGCGGCTTGCGGTATCGCTACCGAAAGCTATCTCGGACTGCATGACGCTGCCGAGCTGCTCGGCGCCACCGGCGACGTGGCTGTGATGATAGCCACTGTATCGGTTTATTTCTTCCTCATGGCGCGCACAATCCTTGCTCTCGGCGAGGCGGGCAACTTCCCTGCCGCAATCAAGGTGACTGCCGAATACTTCCCCAAGCGTGACCGTGCATTCGCTACCGCTATCTTCAATGCCGGATCGGCTGTAGGCGCGCTCGTGGCTCCGTTTACCATCGGCCCGCTTGCAAAGTATTTCCAGAGCATAGGCTGGGGTAACGGTTGGGAAATGGCGTTTATCATCATCGGTGCGCTCGGTTTCGTCTGGATGGGATTCTGGATTTTCCTTTATAAGAAACCCGCTGAAAATCCCCGTGTCAACGAGGCTGAGCTTGCTTACATCGAGCAGGATGACGACGCCCCCGCTGAGACTGCTAAGGAAAAGGCTGAGATTGAAGACAGCGAGACCGCTACCATCCCCTTCCTGAAATGTTTCAAATACCCGCAGACATGGGCTGTGTTCTTCGGTAAGTTCCTCACCGACGGTGTGTGGTGGTTCTTCCTCTTCTGGACACCTGCTTATATTACCGACGTGTTCAAACTCTCAACTTCTTCAGGTGAGGGTATGATGATGATTTTTGTACTCTATCTTATCACCATGTTATCAATCTATGGCGGTAAGTTGCCTACAGTCTTTATCGACAATGCAGCGCGTCGCGGCGTGAAGGTTGACGCCTATTCAGCACGTATGAAGGCAATGCTTATCTTTGCCGTGTTCCCCTTGCTCGCGCTTGCGGCACAGCCCCTCAGCTCTGTATCGCCCTGGATGCCTATTATCATCATCGGTATCGCCGGTGCGGCTCACCAGTCATGGAGTGCCAACATCTACTCTGTAGTTGGTGACATGTTCCCCAAGAGCACCATCGCCACTATCATCGGTATCGGCGGTATGGCGGGAGGTATCGGTTCATTCCTGATTAACCTTGGCTCAGGCGTACTCTTTGACTATGCCGAGCAGACCCGCATGGCATTCATGAGCTATGAAGGCAAGCCTGCCGGCTACTTCGTGGTATTCTGTATATGTGGTGTTGCCTACCTTGTAGGCTGGGCTATCATGAAGCTCCTCGTTCCGCGCTACAAGAAAATCGAAGTCAACGCTTAATCTCCGCTGACTATATTGACAAAGAGAGGGTGTTCAGAATTCTGGACACCCTCTCTTTGTATCTGTATATCCGGGCGACCTCCCGCCCTGCGCCATGTCACAAACATCTGTACAGGCAAAGTAGGGGCGAGTGGAAGCTCGCCCTCCGTCCACCCAATGCAAAGAAGGTTTTTCCACGTTGGGGATGGGGGCTTCGTCTCGACAATGCCCGCGCCGTTATAGCTTGTAAGTGAGCATGAGGCGGAGGGCGAAGGAGTTGGAGGTCATGTGGGGATAGTCGCGGTAGTGGGTGGAGCGGAGATAGTTGGAAAACGAGAATGTGGCGTATAGCTTTTTCCAGACCCGCAGGTCGGCGCGGAGTTCGGTGACGTTAAACAGCGCCACAGAGCGGTCGCCCTGTGCATCGAGGGTCTTGTAGTCAACATCGTCAAGATTAGTGCCCCGCCGGTAGCCTTTCCAAGTAAAAAGGCGGTAATATTCATTGGATAGCGACAGCGAAAACCGGCTCTTGTCAAAGACCAGATTCACTCCGCCCTTGATTGAAAATCCGCTTGCGAGATTATAGTTGCGCTCGTCGACGTCGTAGTAGTCTGACAGAACCGAGCCGAGTATGACGGCATTGGCGTGGGCGTAGGCATCGAGCACGAAGCGGTGACGCTCTATGTCGCGGAACATGATTCCGCAGCCGAGGCTCGCAGGGATACCGAGCTTATAAGGTACCTTTGCCGACACGCTCGATATCGTGTCGGAATCATAGAAGTCGAAGTGCTGGTATAGTCCGATGCTCATGTGCTGGCGTTCCTTTTCAAGAAGCTCGCGGGCGAGCAGCCTGCCTTTGATTTCCATCTGTCCGAGCAGGGGCTGGGAATTGACTATGTTGACACATCCGCGAAACGTGAAATAGTCATAGGGCTTGGTGCTCTTGACCTCGAAGCGGTCGCCGTATTCGATATTGATTTCAGCCGCCGCGCCTATGCTCGCGTCATATCTTTCATGGCGGAACTCAAGCATGCGCGCGCCGAGCGAAAACTCCATCGCGAAGTTTGGGGTTCCGAAAAGCCGCCCCGAGGTGGGGCGCACACGCCACGCGTCGCCTGTCAACACACGTGTAAGCCCTCTCATCGGGGAGATGAGAAAAGCCGCAAACTCCCTTCCGAAGCGCGCGGCTCCGGTAAGGCGGTCGTCAAGCACTGCATCGGAGGCGCGGAAACAGACCTCGCCTATCGCCGCTCCGCCTATGGGGGTGGCGATGATGTCGTTGGTCGACGGGTATTCACATTCCATGAACAGTTCCCACATCGCGCTGCCACCTATCGCAAACAGTTCTGATTTCCAGAAATTGTAACCATTGGAGCGGGCGGCATTGAAAAAGAGGTTGCCGTTGTAAGGATGGGCAAACATGTTTGTGCCGAGCTTGTCGTTGTCCCACTTGAATCCGTGGCGGAAGTTTTCCTTGATAGTGTGCCATGAGATGTAGGCGAAGTCGCCTTTCTGTATATAGCGGTCAAATGCCCACAGCCCGAGGTTGAAGCCGACGACTTCTCCTGCGGCACGCCAGAAATGCTCTTTCCCGTAATAGGCTATGTCGGTGGAGTCGGGCTTCACCTGCGGGGCGACATACAGCTTGATAGGCATCTGTGCCCATGCTCCCGGGAAGGGGATGAGCGACAAAATTACAGTTGCCAGTATCAAGAGACTCCGTTTCATAAACAAATAGCCGAATCATTCTGAGGTAATAACAAACATCGGTGGTTAAACTGTTCTGTGAGGGATGTAAAAAAACGTGGACAGCAGCCATGTGCCATCCACGTTGAGATAAACCTAAACAAATTCCCACCTTAAATTATCGCGGGGGGTCGCTTTATTGTACCGTTTGATTTATTCGTGATGTTCCTGAAGGTGAATCTTGGAGACATTTACCACGGTTGAGGGGGCACATCCTCCGAAGTCGAGCACGAGACTCACCTTGTCCATGTCGATACCCGGCATGTTGACCCACTTGAACTCGCAGTCGTCGTAGGCTGTGAGCTTCACCCTGTCAGCCATGTAGAATACATTGTCGTTGTCACCTCCGCCGGCGAGCACGAGTTTTACCGTGACACCGGGATGGTCGGTTGTCGAGTTCATCACGATGCGGAAGTCATACTGCTTGTCGGCTGCTGTAGAGATGTCGGAGTGCAGTTTTACCTGAGCCTGCCACTGGTCAGAGGTGGCTTCGGGAAGCGTCACGGTGAAATCCTTGCCGTTTTCTTCAAATCCCGGGTCGGCTATCTGCGCCCATCCCGGAGCGTAGAAAAACTCGGTGGTGTAAGTCGCGGCAGTCCATAGGTTGGCTTCATCCACCCAGGTCACGGGAGCTTCGGGCTCTTCAGGCTTTTCGGCGGGCAGCACAGTGCCGTCATCGTCGGCGTGGTTCTTGAGCACGATATTGCTTATCGAGATTTCAGTGTTTTCAGCGTTTCCACCGAAGTCAAGCACGAGCTTGAGTGTCGGCGCGTCTATGCCGGGGAGGTCTGACTTATAGAACACGAAGTCTTCGTAAGCCTTCAGTGCCACTCTCTCCTCAAAGAGGAAGTTGCCGTCGTCGCCATCCTGGGTCAGCTTGACTGTCACTCCGGGGTGGTCGGTAGAAGAGTTGAGCACTACGGAGAAGTCATAGTTGGTAGCTGAATTGGCTGAAATGTCGGTTATAAGCGGCATCTGAGCCTGCCACTGGTCGGAGGTGGCGGCGGGGAGAGTCAGAGTGTAGCCGTTGGCGGTCACTTCATAGGCGGGGTCGGCTATCTGCGCCCATCCAGGTGCATAGTAGAATCCGCCTACAGTGACATTTGCGTTGCGCCACATGTTGAACTCGCTGTCATACTTGAAGCCTGTGAAAGGCGCCTCGCCTTCGAGTCCGAGGATATAGTGCCATGCGATGCTTCCGTTGTCGATTGACAGCTCGATATTATCGTTGGTGATGGAGTGTACCTTGAACTTCGGATTGTCATATGCCTCGTTAAACGGCAGGTAGCCTAACAGAGTGCCTTCCGGGAATACAAGATACATATCGGTGCCTTCGGTCGTGAGCCTGAAGGTAGACTCTGCAAGCTGCGCGGGGGCAGAGTAGTCGACGCCGTCGCCGGGGTTGCTGTCGGAGTAGGGAGGCAGCGAGGTGATGCCGGTGTTGACATAGATTGTACCGCTTGTGCCGGGGTCGTAGGTGTATTTTCCCGAGTCGGACCCGCCGTTGTCGGCAAAGATGAAGCGGTTTTCATACATTCCTACACCGTCTTTATCATGTGGCGCGGCGCTCCACCAGCCAAGACCGTCGGAACCCGATTCTCCACAGCCGAGGTGACCGCCCTTGTCAGCTGCAAACATCCATGTCTTGCTGTCGCCGTTAGTGAGGCGGCGCATGTAGGGAGTGTAGTCGACGAGGGTGTTCTCGATATTGATTTCAACGACCTTGGAGCCTGTTGACACTCCGTTGCGGTTGCCCATCCTCACCTCCACGGGGTAGGTGCCTGCCACGGTGATGATGCCTTTATAGACGGGGCGTGTGGAGATTTCCTCTTTAGTGGGGCTGGTGTGGATAGTCCACACCGGATAGTAGCCCGGATTGTTTAGCGTAAGCGTGTACTCGTTGGTCTCCTGGTCGACTGTTACGGTGACGTTGATGTCGCTTGCTTCCGGAATCGCGTCAGGATTCACTGTGTCAAACTCCTCGGGCGAGCAGGCTGTGAATAGTCCTGTGCCGAGCAGCAGGGCGAGCGAGGCTATGCTGTTAAATATCTTTTTCATCTTGATGTGATTTTCTGGATATTGATTTTAGTAATTGTTTTGTTTGAGAGTGCCCTGTGACTTGTCGATTTCACTCTGCGGGATGGGCAGATATTTCTTCGACTCGCTCCAGGTGTTGGTGCGGTAACCGTATTGGTCGGGAACAAGCACTGTGGCTGCCTTGCCTGTGCGTACAAGGTCCCAGTAGCGTTTGCCTTCACCTACAAACTCAAGATGGCGCTCTTCGATCACGTTGTCGATAGTGGCGGGTATGGAAGCTACATTGGCGCGTGAACGTACCTGGTCAAGATAGCTCTGTGCGCTGCCGGCACCTGCTCCGCGGAGTATCAGCTCGGCTGCGTTGAGGAGTGTCTCGGAGTAGCGGTAGATACGCAGATTGTTGTTCCAGTTGAGCTCTGATGATGCCTTCTGGTCGGCGTTGTTGCCGGTGATGGCTGCATATTTTTCAAGGAACAGGCCGGTGTCCTGATAGCGCTTCACGTAGTCGGCTCCTACCGCGCCTGCGTTCCAGCAGGTAGCGTCGCGACGGGTGTCGGCTGCGTCATATCGGTCGTAGGTCTCCTGACGCACGGGGCAGAATCCCCATCCTCCGTCATGACCGTCGGTACCGCCGGGCCAGTTGTTGGGGCTGATAAGCGTGGGAAGCACTGTGCCGCCTGCGGCGAGAGGTGAGCCCCAGTCACGGATGGCGTTGTCATCCTTGTAGTTGATTTCAAAGATGGATTCTGACGTCCATTCGCCCTCTTCCTTGAAGATATTGGTATAGTCAGGGTTAAGATCATAGCCGGGCTCGTTGATGATTTCTGTCATGTAGCGGAGCGCGGTCGGGTAGCGCTGTTCGTCGTTCTGATACATCACGATTTCGGCATAGAGCATGTAGGCCATCGCCTTTGTGACGCGTCCGAGATTGGCGTCGGTCTCTTTCATGGGGAGTGCGTCAAGCGCTATCGCTGCCTCAAGGTCGGCAATCATGAAGCCATATACTTCGTTGGCGGTGTATTGGGTGCCGAGATAGGGCGAACCCTCGAAATTAGTCTCGAAATACACGATGTTGCCCCAGAATTTCCATAGCCAGTTGTAGTAGAACACACGCAGTGTCCTTACCTGTGCCTCGTAATAGTCGCGGTGTTCCTGCGACATGTCGGGTATTTCCTTAGCCATGTAGGCGATCACGTCGTTGCATCGCTTCACTCCGCTGTAGGCGTCGGTCCAAAGTCCGGAAATCACGGCATTGGGGCGAGCCTCGAAGTTCATCATGTAGTGCCAGGGGGCGTTGTCGGTCTTGTCGGCTCCGCCTACCCACATGTCATCAGCCATGATGTCGCTCATGATGTTGACGGGATTGTACTCGTTCATCGCCCAGTCGGGCCAGTGCAGAGGGTCATATGCCGCCACCACCGCCTCGGCGATGTGGGCGTCGGAATTGAAATACTCGTCGATTGTAGTCTGTGTCGGCGAGGTCACTTCAAGGAATGAGTCGGAGCAACCGGTAAGAGACAGGGCTGCTGCAAGCATTCCTGCGGCTATATATTTACAGTTTTTCATTTTAGTCATGATTATTAGCTGTGATTAGAATTGGATGTTGAAGCCTACAGTCCATATGCGTGGCTGCGGATAAACGCCGTAGTCGATTCCGAGCGAAGTGCCGCCGGAAGAGATTTCGGGGTCAAATCCATGATATTTTGTCCATGTGAAAAGGTTTTCTGCCGATACATAGACGCGGAAGTTCTGCACTGACACCTTGCGGGTGATCTGCTGCGGCAGTGTATAGCTGAGCATGATGTTTTTAAGGCGCATGTAGTCTCCGTCATAGACGAGGAGGTCAGATGACGCCCAGTTGCGGTTGTCGCCTCTCACATAGCGCGGTATGCGGTTGGAGGTGCCTTCGCCGGTCCAGCGTCCGAGCATCCATGAAGGGAGGTTGGAGGCTACGGCGTCGGTGCGTCGTGTTGCGTCAAAGATGTCGTTGCCTGCCGTTCCCTGGAACATTGCGCTGAGCGCGATGCCTTTCCATTGTACATTCAGGTTGAAGCCATAGGTCCAGTCGGGCATTCCCTTGCCGATTTTTGTACGGTCGTTTTCTGTGAGCTGACCGTCGCCGTCGACATCCACGAAGCGCACGTCGCCCGGCACAGCGTCGGCGAAGTAGCCGCCTGAGTATTTGGCGTTATAAGCGTCAGCCTCAGCCTGGTTCTGGATTACGCCGTCGGTCTTGAATCCATAGAAGAAGGGGAAGGGGAGTCCGTTTTGAGCGCGGGTTATGGCGCCTGTGCCCTGGAAGGAGTCAAGGTTGGCCCATCCCTCTGCGTTACCGTAGTCGATAAGCTTGTTTTTGAGATAGGTGAGGTTGCCGCCGACACCGAATGTCCAGTCGCCTACGGAGAGGTTGTAGTTAAGCTCCATTTCCACACCTGAGTTTTCCATCTTGCCGACATTGCCCACAGGCACTGACTCGCCGACATAGGCGGGTACCTGCATGTTCATCAGCATGCCGTCGGTGCGCTTGTTGTAGTAGTCTACGCTGAAAGTGAGTGCATTGTTGAGGAATGCGAGGTCGAGACCTACGTCGGTCTGAGTGGATTCCTCCCAGCGGAGATTCTTGTTGGGAAGGATTGATGCCTTTACACCGTTGATTACGATTTCGTCGCGTCCGAAGATGGCGTTGTTGCCTGAGCTTGCAAGAGCCACGTAGAGGAAGTCGCCGATGTTCTCGTTACCGTTCTTACCCCATGAGAAACGCACTTTCGCGTTGTTCCACCACTCGGGGAACACTTTTTTGAGGTAAGGCTCGTTGTGGAGGTTCCATCCGAGAGAGAAAGAGGGGAATGTCGCCCAGTGGTTGTTGGAACCGAAACGGCTTGAACCGTCGCGGCGTATTGTAGCCTGAATCATGTAGCGGGCGTCGTAGTCGTAGCTTACGCGGGCAAATGTAGAGGCGAGTTTTGCTTTTACATTGGGGGCGCCTGAAGAGGTCTGGTCGCCTTCGGCAGCCTGTCCGGTTGACGCGTCGATGTAAGGACGGTTATAGTCGATAATGTGGTTGCGCGCTCCTGAGAGATATGAGCCGCTGCTCTGTTTTGCCGACTGTCCGAGAAGTATCGAGAAGTTGTGGTCGCCTATGCGCTTGTCGTAGCTGAGGGTGTTTTCAAGCTGCCACACAGTGCTCTGACTCTTGGATGAGTAGGCAGAAGAGAATGTCTGGCTTGCGCCTGAGCGGAGGTAGTATTCGCGAGTATAGCCGTCATTGCCCCAGAAAGAGAGGTCGGCTCCGTAGCTGATGCGATATTTCAGGTTGTCCCAGATCTGGAGTTCACCGATGAAGTTGCCTACAAACTTGTGGCTCCATCCCTGTTCGCCGGGAAGCGACATGTTGGCGATGGGGTTTGACATCTCCTGATAGCTGCCGAATACCTCGGGGTTGGTGAGAAGAAGTCCGTTGGCTCCGTAGAGAGGCACGTAGTTGGCGTTGCCGGCATAATAGTCGATCTGCTGCTGTGCTTTCTCGCCTTCAAGATAGGGAGTGAGCATAGGGGAGATGGCGAGGGCAGAGCCGAGAGGAGAACCCCAGGTGGAGTTGGTCTCGATGCCGCGGCTCTTTATGCGGGCGTAAGAGGCGTTTACCGTCACTTTGAAGTTGTTGAGGAAGTTACGGTTTTTAGACTCGTCAAATACGGTATAGGTGTTGTTGCTGCGCAGAGTTAGGCGCTGATAGTTGGAGCGGTTGAAGTTACCGCCTATTATACCCTCCTGGGTGTAGTAGCCGAGCGAGAGGAAATAGTTGACTTTTTCGCTTGCTCCGCTGATGCTTACCTGATGGTTCATCACGGGGGCGTTGTCATTGAACACGGCGTCCTGCCAGTCGAAGCCTTCACCGTAGGAATAGGGGTCGGAGTAGGGGGCTGCGATGCCGGCGTTTAGAGAACCTTCGTTCATCATTACGGCATATTCCGTAGCGTTGAGCACGTCACGGTGTTTCCATGCCGTCTGCCATCCGTAAGAGAAGTCGTAGGTGACAGAGGTCTTGCCTTTGCTTCCGCTCTTGGTGGTGACGAGGATTACGCCGTTTGCCGCACGGGCACCGTAGACTGCACCTGAGGCGGCGTCCTTCAGCACCTCGATTGACTGGATGTCGTTGGGGTTGAGGTAGTCAAGTCCACCCTCGATAGGCATTCCGTCGACGATATAGAGAGGGTCGGAGTTATTGATAGTACCGATACCGCGCACTCTTACACGTGCCGCCGCGCCGGGCTGTCCGGAAGATGAGGTGACGGTGACACCAGAGGTGAGACCTTTCAGGGCGTTGTCCATGCGGACCGGTGCGGTGAGCGACAGCTTTTCATCATCAATCTTGGAGATTGCCGCTGTCACGACGCTCTTGCGCTGGGTTCCGTAGCCTACAGCCACAACCTCGTCAAGCATGGTCGCGTCTTCCTGAAGCACCACCTGAAGCGGGCTCATCGGGTCGGTTACTTTTACCGAGTGAGGCTTGTAGCCTACATACTTGAACTCTACAGTAGAGCCTTCGGGGGCTGTCAGTGTAAAACCGCCGTCAATGTCGGTTGAGACACCGTTGGTGGTGCCTTTGACCATTACGGTCGCGCCGATAAGCGGCTCGCCGTCAGATGCGGCTGTTACTGTACCCGTGACATTGACATCCTTTGCGTTCGCGCAGATGACTGTCAATATCGAAATCAGAAATAATGACAATTTTTTCATTGCATCATGGTTTTAGGTAATTAATGGTTTGTTAGTTTAATCAGGTTTGAGGTCAGTCTGTGACCGAGAATGGGGTTGAAAGTCCGCAGTCGCTGTCACCGCCTATCCAGAGGGTGAAATCGCCTGCTTCGACATCCTTTTTCATGTCGGCTCCGTAGAAGGCAAGTTCGCTTACGGGCAGGCGGAATGTCACGGTGGTTGATTCTCCCGGTGACAGCGTCACGCGCTCGAAGCCTTTCAGCTCTTTTACGGGGCGTGTCACAGAGCCGGCATGGTCGCGGATGTAGAGCTGTGCGACTTCGGTAGCCTTGTGCTTGCCGCTGTTGGTGAGCTTCGCGGTTGCGGTTATACAGTCATCTTTTGAGTAAGATGTTTTGTCAAGGGCGATGTCGGCGTAGTCAAATTTTCCGTAGGATAGACCGTAACCGAAGGGGAAGAGCGGACCAAATCCGGCGTCAAGCCAGTAGGAGGTGTTGCCGAGCGATGTCTGACCGCCCTCCTGAGGAATGTCGTCGATAAGGGTTTCTGTGCCGTGGGCGGGGCGGCTTCCGGCGTTTTTGCTGTAATATATAGGTATCTGACCTACACGGGCCGGGAAAGTGACAGGGGTCTTTCCGCTCGGGCTCTCTTTGCCGAAGATGAGGTCGGCAAGGGCGGGACCGCCCATTGTGCCGGGATGGAAGGAGTATAGCACGGCGTCAGACTCGTCGATCTGCTTCTTTATTGTGAGCGGGCGACCTGCCATAACCACGGTTACAAGCGGCTTGCCTGTACGGGAAAGGGCTTCGATTAACTTGCCCTGTGCTCCCACGAGGTCAAGGTCGGCAAGACAGTGGGCTTCGCCTGACAGGATTGATTCCTCGCCGACTACGGCGATTACAGCGTCGACACCGCGGGCAGCATTGACTGCGCGGGCAATGCCGGCTTCGTTCTTGTCACGGCTATAGCCGAGTGCCGGCTCATAGATGACGGTGATGTTGTTGCCATACTCTTTGCGGAGTGCGTCAAGCAGGGTGACAGTCTTGTCTTTTTCACCGTCAAAGACCCATGTGCCCATCTGGTCGTGGCGGGCGTCGGCAAGAGGTCCGGTGAGCAGTATGCGCTTCACGCCCTGTGAGAGCGGCAACACGTCATTGTCGTTTTTCAGCAGAATGGCGCTCTTCATCGCAGCCTCTTTTGCCGCTGCAAGATGAGGCTCGCTGTACTTGACTTCCTGGGGAGTGGCGATATAGGGCTTCTCGAATAGTCCGAGCATGAATTTCACGCGCAGGATGTTAGCCACTGACTTGTCAATGTCATCTATTTTGACCTTTCCTTCGTCAAGAAGTTCTTTCATGTGGGTGATGTATGTGCAGCTTTCCATCTCCATGTCGACACCTGCGTTAAGACCTTTCATCGCGGCCTCTTTGTTGTCGGCACAGAAGCCGTGGTTGACCATCTCGCCTACGCTTGCCCAGTCAGACACGACAAAGCCGTTGAATCCCCACTCGCCGCGAAGTATGTCGGTGAGTACAAATTTATTGCCCGATGCCGGCACACCGTCGTTGTCATTGAATGATGACATATAGGTGAGACAGCCCGCCTTGCATGCTTCCTCAAAGGGAGGAAGATATATATTGCGCAGCAGACGCTCGGGGATAAACGTGGAGTTGTAGTCGCGGCCTGACTCGCTCGCGCCGTAGCCTACGAAATGCTTGGCACACGCCGCCATTGATGTGGGGTCGGTCAGGTCATCGCCCTGAAATCCTTTTACCATCGCCCTCGACATGAGTCGGGTGAGGTAGACATCCTCTCCGCAGCCTTCGGCGATGCGTCCCCAGCGAGGGTCGCGGGCTATGTCAATCATTGGGGCGAAGGTCCAGCGTATACCGTCGCTTGAAGCCTCTACGGCTGCGATTCTCGCGCCTTTCTCGACGATTAGCGTGTCGAAAGTCGCCGCTTGTCCGAGTGGAATCGGAAATATGGTCTTGTAGCCGTGAATCACATCGCGGGATATGAGCAGGGGTATGCCGAGTCGCGATTGCTCCATAGCCACGCGCTGCATGCTGTCGGCATGGAAGGGTGAGGGTACATTGAGCAGCGAGCCGATATTGCCTGAGGCTATCTCGCCGGAGAAATAGGAGAGGGCGTTATCGCCGTCCCACATGCTGCGCTGATTGAGCTGTCCGAGTTTTTCGTCGAGCGTCATCTGCGACAGCAGGCTCTCGACTCTTTTCTCTACCGGCTGGGATGAGTCTTTATAGAGGTCGGGCGACCCCGAGGCTCCGCATCCTGTCAGCAGAGAGGTGATGCCGATTATACCGGCTCCTGTAAGAAGAAGTCTGGTGATGCTGTTCATGATGTCAAATTATTGTGGTTAATCTTTTTGGAATACTCTCACATAGTCAATCTCATAGGTGGCGGGAAGAGCGCTTTCATCCACTCCGTTCATGCCGCCCCAGTCACCGCCCCATGCAAGGTTGAGTTTCAGACCGAAGTTTTTGTTGAAGGGCCATGTCTTCGGGTCACCGGCATGGTCATTGGGGAAATTGAGCAGGAGCTTGCCGTCTACATAGGTCTTGATGTAGTCCTCGGTCCATTCGAGGGCGTAGACGTGGAACTCGTCTTCCGCTCCGGGGGTAAGCACTTCCTTGGTCTTCTGAGTGCCGATAGTGTGGTTATAGGCGGAGCAGTGGATTGACGATGAGGTATAGTTGGGGTTTACTCCGACTTCTTCCATGATGTCGATTTCACCGCATGCGGGCCAGTTCTCGCCACCGGTCTGAGGCATCATCCAGAATGCCGGCCATGTGCCCTTGCCTTTGGGGAGCTTGAGGCGTGCCTCAAAGTAACCGTAGGTCCAGTAGGTGGAGGTGTTGACGCGTGCCGACCACACTTCGTTGCCTACCTTTATAGCATGAATCTTCAGGATGCCGTCGCTTATCTCTGCTGTCACAACACCGTCGCGCTTGCCTTTGATATAGCGTTGCAACTCATTGTTGACGCGTCCCGGATCCCACACTTCATACCACCATTTTGACTCATCGGGCATAGTGACAGCGGGGTCGTTGAACTCATCGGCCCACACGAGCGAGTAGCCTTCGGGCGTGATAATCTCGTCGCTCATCTGCGATACTTCTATTGTTGAGCTTTCACCGCCGTAGCTGATAGTGACGGTGGCGTTGCGGGTTTCGGCGCTTTCATTTTTATCGCAGCTTACAGTGAGCGAGGTCTCCCCGTCAGTGCCTGTGGCGGGAGTCACTTTACACCATGCCGCCGATGACTGTGCGCTCCAGTCCACATTGCAGGTGACTGTAATATTGGATGAAGAGGGCTGGGCTCCAAATGTGATTGATGACTTGGAGAGGCGTATGGCAGCTTTTGCAGCCTGGGTGAGGATGAAACTCTTTGTCGCGCGGTCAGTGGCTGTCACCACAAGATTTGCCGTGCGCGCCTCCATTCCGGTGTTGGTGTTTACTGACACCTTTATTTCAGTGGCTTCATTTTTTACGCCTCCCGTAGGAAAGAGCGTACACCAGTCAGCGGTAGTTGCGATTTTCCAGTCAGAGTCCGACTTTATATTAATAATTATTTCCTGACCGTCGGCATTTATGCTCATGTCGGCGGGGCTGATAGTGATTGTCGCCCCGTCGCCTGACCCGCCCGAGGGTTTGGGCTCGTCGTTTCCGGAGCTTCCGCAGCTGAAGAGCGATGCGGTCAAAAACATTGTTAAGAGAATACAACTTTTGGTAATTTTCATGATAATATCGGGTTTAAATTTTCCGCAAATGTATCTTGTGGAAATATCCAATTTAAGGTTTTTGACTATTCAAGATTACGTCAAAGGCTTATTTAAAATACGTCAAATATACGTCAGATTTATGTAATAGCCAGAAATAAAGAGTGTTGCAAATATTGAGTGTTACGTCTACACTTAATTGTTTTTTGCTAAAAATTCCTGAAGGCTCTCTTCGCGCTCAAGATTGAATTTTTTTCTGATACGGTAGCGCATGGTCTCCATTCCGCGCACGGAGATATTCATGAGCGGAGCAATTTCCTTGGTTGAAAGGTCCATTTTTATGTAAGCGCAGAGGAGCACTTCATTATTGGAAAGGTCGGGGTAGCGCGACCGCAGTTTTTTCATGAAATCATTATGCACAAGATCAAATTCATCTTCAAATCTCTTCATGACATCATCAGACTGCAACGACACATCAATGGAATTTTGCAGTGCAAGAATCGACTTGCGCTGTTCCGACCCGGCGTTTAGCCGCGAATAAATATTTCGCAATTCCTGCTTGATATTGATGAGGGTCTCGTTTTTTCGGGCTATGCTTGCCATGGCGTTTGCCATCTCCTGCGATTTGTGTTGCAGTTCAAAGTGCAGTTTCTCTTTTTCGAGTTCCATGATTTTGCGGTCCTTCATCTGCGCCTCCTTGTCGAAGTCGGCCTGGCGTTTGGCAAGTTCGCGGTCTTTTTCCCTCACGACCCTGCGCTCTTTTACGGCGAGCAGATGACGTTCAAGCACTATGAGCGCGATAACGGCTATAATGGCGAGGATGATGTAGACGGCAATCGCCCCTTTGCTTTTGTACCAGGGCGGCAGTATTGTAAACTCGATGCTGTCGGTGTCAATGGTTCCGTCGACGGCGGTAGCCTCGATTTCAAATCGGTAGCAACCATCTTTAAGATTGGTGTATTCCTTTAGGGTCGACGCGGTAGGTGCGCTCCAGTCCTCCCCGCTGAGCCTGTAGCGGTAGGTCACGAGCCCGCTGCGGGCGTCGTCGTTGATGCCATATTTTATGCGCAGCGAGTTTTGATGATAGCCGATAGTGATTTTTTCGCGTCGGCCGAGGAAATTGTTGGTGTAAAGGAGCGAATCGGCGGGCGACGTGATGCTGACCTCATTGATGCGGGCGAGGCGCAGCCCCTTGTCGTGGTCGGCTGTCGCGCGGGAAAAGTCAAAGAAAGTATATCCGTTGTATCCCGGAAATATCACTATGGAGTCATTGATTGAGTAGAGCAGGTCGCCTTCATGCATCGGGGCGGGGAAATATCCGAAAAGCGGCATGCGTGTCACCGAGCTGCTGTCGCTGCCTGATCTCATTATCTCTTTGGATGTCAGGGCATATAAGTTTCCCCCCCTATCTTTTTTAATCCTGCGGAAATGCTTTTTCCCGCCAAATAGTGAGTTTAGTCTTTCGTCAGGCTCGATTCTGCCGGTCGCCGGATTGTAGACATATATTCCTTCTGATGTCGCAAAATGCACCTTGCCGTCAAAAAGGCTCAGGTTGACATCCTTTGTCAAGGGCACGCTGTCGCATGTTGACGTGAAGTGTGTCTCGTCAATGACCGCGAGGGTGTTAAGGTCAAATTTGAGCCGGGTTACACCGTCGGTTCCCGCCGATGCCCATATCTCATCAGGCGAGGTCATCACGAAATTGTTGGGGCATCCGTCATATCCTTGCAGCTTTGCAGTCATGACCCATTGCTGCCTGCGCTTTTCCATGATGTAGAATCCGTCATATGTGCCGACGATGACGCGTCCGTCGGTCAGTTGCATACAATCCCACGAGCCACATATCCCGTTTACAGGGGTCATCGCAGTGCCGTCGATTACGAAAACGCCCCGGTCGTGGGTGCAGATGATTTCACCGCCGATATTGCGCAGTCCCCACACCTGTCCGGTGGTCCCGGCGACAGGGGTGAATGAAAGCCGCCCGTTTTCCGGCACGGGGGGATAGTCGACGGTGTATAGTCCGCGATTTGTCCCGAGATACATCTTGCCGCCTATGATTTCTGTGACATATCCTGAGCCTATAGGCAGATTCCCGTTGCTCAGGGTGGTTGCGGGCATTTCAAGCAATATCTTTTCAATGCCGCGGTCAAGCCCTGCCCAGAGGTCGCCACGCTCGTCAAAGGCGAGCGAAAGCACTGTGTTGTTGAGCAGACCGTTGTTTTCGTTATAAAGCTGTGCCGTCGTGCTGTCGAGGTCAATGACCATCACCCCGTTGTGGATGCTTCCGAGGGCAAGACGGTTGCCGTTTACAGCCGCGCAGAATATCTCCCCGATGCGTCTTGTCTCGTTTTCGATTTCGTCCATGCGGCGGAGCGACTTGCGGTCGTAGAAAAATATGCCGTCGCTCGCGGTCGCGATAATTATTCCCCGGGAATAGGGGAGAATGGAGCGTATGCGTTTGCCTTTCAGCCGCTCGGTCTCCGGAGCGGTGAATATGTTGTCGCCCGCCATAAATTTGAGCCCGCGGTCAGTGCCGAGATAGAGCGTTCCGTCAATCATTGCCGAACAGTCAAACTTGCAGCTGTCGGAGACAATTACATTGCGGTTGCCGTCGGGGATATACTTCATTATATTGCGGTCGCCCTGCGCATATATTATATGGTCTTTCTCGTATATGCCCCATATATTTCCGAGTTCACGTCGGCCGGCAACACTGTCGCTCAGGCAGGTGTAGACGAGATTGCCGTCATCGCCGGGCTCGAAGTAGCCGAATTCATTGATGGCGCCGACATACACTCTTCCTTCATTGCGCGACACGTAGACCGAGCGGAGGTCAGTCCCGTTGTTGATTTGAAACGATTTCCAGTCGTTGCCGTCGTAGGCAAACAGCGCTTGCTGAGTGGCAAAAAACACATAGTCGCCGCCGGCGGTGGATATGCCCCATGTCTTTGCATTGTGGGACGAGGCATCGTTGAACTCCTTGGCAAAGTGTACGCCGATTGCATTCATCGGCAATGAGGCGCAGAGTATTAGTATTATAAGGTTGCAGAATTTAAGCATAACCGAGTGTCAGATGATTTTTGCAGGCAACCGATATAGGTCGCTAATGCAAAAATAACTTAAATAACACTATGTAGGAAATGTAAACATGTATTTAACATTTGCGGGCACCCCCGTTTAGGAGTGCCCGCCGTAATAGTGCTGTCAGCCGCCGGTTATCGGGCGGTGATGGTTGTCGTAGCGTCGGAGAGTCCGGGCGATGAGGCTTTGACTGTTATGTCGCCTTTCCTGCCGTTGTTGCGTACAATGAGCATTGCTTTTCCTGCCATAGCTTTCCGGCTGTCGGCTTTAAAGCGCTCAAGCGATATGGGGCTGCCGTTGTCGACACCTTCGTTTCTGCCGGCTCCTTCCACGGAGAATGTCACTTCATTGTCGGCGAGAGGACACAGATTGCCTTCGCTGTCAAGAATCTCGACGGTGACAAAGCTGAGGTCATTTCCGTCGGCGGCGATTGCCTGCCTGTCGGGGGTAAGGCGTATTGCCGCCGGCTCTCGCGCGGTGTTGATGGCAGTCTCGGCGACAGTCTTGCCGTCTTTACGGCTTACAGCCTTGACTGTGCCCGGCTCGAAGGTCACGCGCCATGCCACATGATAGTCGTCGTCGCCCTTTGTGCGTACGCCCTGTGACTTCCCGTTGACAAAGAGTTCCACTTCGTCGGCGTTGTTATAGTAGGCCCACATGTCGACCTCCTGTCCCGGGGTCCAGTTCCAGTGGGGGAACAGGTGCAGCACAGTCTTGTCGGGACGCCATTCGCTCTGATACATATAGTAGACATCTTTCGGGAAACCGGCAAGGTCCACGATGCCGAAATAAGAGCTGCGTGCGGGCCATCCGTAGGGTGTCGGTTCGCCGATGTAGTCAAATCCGGTCCAGATGAACTGTCCCATCACGTGGTCGTCTTTCATGCGGCGGAGCGAGTTTTCGTGGGTTGTACCCCAGGGCACATGCTCGTTGTCATAGGCCGAGCAGGCAAACGAGGGATCCTCATAGGGTATGTCCCAGCGCTTGGGGGCTATGATGATAGAGTCGGAGGGCATCTTGTAATATCCGCGTGTCATGAGAGCCGACACGGTCTCCGAGCCGAGAAACGGCTTGCCGGGATAGTTTTTCTTCGCGTCCTTGTACCACTCGTCATGATAGTTTATGCCGATGATGTCGAGTGCGCCCGACTTTATAAGGTGGTTGCCGGGGTTGGGCTCCTGCATGCCTGCGGTGACGGGGCGTGTCGGGTCAAGGGAGTTGACGATTCCTGCGAGTTTTCGGGTCAGCAGAGAGTTGACCGACATCTCGTCGCCATCCTTGGCAAGCTTGTCGGCTCCGTGTCCGAAGTTCAGGATGAGGTTAGCTTCCTCCAGCGAGAGGGTGTCGGCAGCGGCGTCGCTCCACTGTTCGAGCACTTCATTGCCGATGCTCCACATTATTATCGAGGGGTGGTTGCGGTCGCGTGTCACGAGGTCGGAGAGGTCACGCTCATGCCACTCGTCGAAAAATCTCGCGTAGTCGCGCTCTGTCTTGCGCTTGCGCCACATGTCAAACGCCTCGTCCATCACGAGTATTCCCATGCTGTCGCAGAGTGCGAGCACCTCGGTGGCGGGAGGATTGTGGGAGGCGCGGTAGGCGTTTACGCCCATTTCGCGGAGTATTTCAAGCTGGCGGCGTATGGCGCGTGTGTTGACAGCCGCTCCGAGGGCGCCGAGGTCATGATGCATGCAGACACCCTGTATTTTTACCGGCTCGCCGTTAAGGAAGAAACCCTTGTCGGCGTTAAACTCGATTGTGCGTATACCGGTCGTGGTCTCGTAGGTGTCCACTTTTTTCCCGTCGACCTCCACATCGGTCACTACCGAATAGAGCGAGGGTGATGACAGCGACCAGAGCTGTGGCGACGCCACTTTTGCCGACTGCATTACCGTTGCCGATTTTCCGGCGGAGATTGTGTCGGTCGCCGTGTCGGTTGCCGCCACGTTGCCCTGCGGGTCGATAATGCGGGTGACAAGAGTCACTGCGGCAGCGTTGTCGGAAGTGTTGTCGACGGTGGTCTCCACGTTCAGTGTGGCGCTTTCGGGGCTTATGTCGGTCGCGGTCACATAGGTGCCCCACTGAGCCACATGGATGGCGTCGAGATGTCGCAGCCACACGTGGCGGTATATGCCGCAGCCTGAATACCAGCGCGAGTTGGGCTGGTCAGAGTTGTCGACTTTCACGGCAATCACATTTTCCCCCTTTTTCAGCCAGGGGGTTATGTCGTAGCTGAACGAGGCATATCCGTAAGGGCGGGTGCCGAGTTCATGCCCGTTGATGTAGACAGTGGTGTTCATGTAGGCTCCGTCAAAGTCGATGTAGACTTTTTCGCCGTCGTTATATCCCGGCACAGTGAAGGTCTTTCTGTACCAGCCGATGCCTCCGGGAAGCGCTCCGCCTCCTGTGCCTGAGGGATTGTCTCTGCTGAAATCGCCTTCAATCGCCCAGTCGTGGGGCAGGTCGAGCGAGCGCCATGAACTGTCGTCAAACTCCGGCCCTGAATATACCGCCGAGTCGCCGAGATTGAATTTCCATCCGTCGTCAAAATTAGCCGAACGTGATGATGATGCACCGGCATTTGCACACGCGCTTAGTGTCAGCGACAATGCCACGGCATAAATCAGATTCAAGATTTTAGTCATAATAGTCAAGAGTATAGTATTTTTTTGATAGTGCAAATATATACAGATATGTGCAAATTCATGGGTGCCTTTTGTTCAATAATGGGTGATGTATTGTTAATCCACGAAATGTTATGATGTGGCATTATGAAAGGGAAAATAACTAAATATTTTACAAAATGCAGCAAAATATTTGCAAAATAAAATATTGTGCTTATCTTTGTAGTGATTTAACTACATAATGACAAAACTATGGCGCTTATCATTCCTCCACGATACAAGCAGAAGCTGCTTCCGGAGACAACAGAGATAGCTATCAAGGTTATTAAAGAGGGTTTTCAGACCGAACTTGCTTCGGCTCTTAACCTGCGACGTGTCACCGCGCCGCTTTTTGTGCTTGCGGGCACCGGTCTTAACGATGACCTTAACGGAGTCGAGCACGCTGTGTCGTTCAATATAGACGCGATGGGGGGCAAGCGTGCCGAGGTCGTACATTCGCTTGCCAAGTGGAAGCGCGCCAAGCTTGGCGCCTACGGCATAGCCCCGGGCTACGGACTTTATACCGACATGAACGCGATACGCACCTTTGAGGATCTTGACAACCTGCACTCGCTTTATGTCGACCAGTGGGACTGGGAGAAGACCATTAACGAAGAAGACCGCAACCTTGACTATCTCAAGGCTACGGCTGAAAAGATATATAATGTGGTGCGTGAGATTGAGCGACGTATCTACAAGCAGTTTCCCCATATCACACCTGTGCTTCCGGAAAAGCTCACATTCATCCATGCCGAGCAGCTGCTGAAGGAATACCCCGGTCTTACCTCACGCGAGAGGGAGGCTAAAGCCGCCAAGAAGTATGGAGCCATATTCCTTATCGGCATCGGAAATCCGCTCAGTGACGGCGAGCCTCATGACGGCAGGGCTCCCGACTATGACGACTGGATTACGCCAAACTCTGACGGATATACCGGGCTGAACGGCGACCTGATATTCTGGGACAATGTGCTCGACACTCCGTTTGAACTGTCGTCAATGGGTATACGTGTAAGTCCCGAATCGCTTAAAAAGCAGCTTGAGCAGCGTGGCTGCGGCGACCGTTGCTCGCTTACATTCCACAAGGCGCTGCTTAACGGCGAGCTACCCTATTCGATAGGTGGCGGTATCGGTCAGAGCCGTCTCTGCATGTTCCTCCTGCAGAAGGCTCACATAGGCGAGGTGCAGGCTTCAATCTGGCCCGAAGACCAGATTGAAGAGTGCAGGAAGGCAGGAATCACGCTTTTATAATATTTCTGACAACGAGGAGACACAGAAGTGTCCCGGCGATTATAGCGGGGAGGCGCCAGGAAGGGGCGTCTCCCTTCGTCTTTTCAGGCGGCATGGTGATTCTCACGGTGTCGGTGCGTGACGTGACAACCGTGTCGGTGAGGGTGACGGTGCGGTAGATAGTGCGGCAGCGTTGCTCTTTCACCGAGTCGCCTCTCACTTCCACCCTCACGCTGTCAAGCATGTAGAGGGTGTCATGGCGTGCTGTAGCCGTGTAGACGGAGTCGGTTGACGCCGATGTGACGGGTGTATATATTGTGCGTGTGCAGGCGGCGGAGGTCATAAGCAGTGCCGCGATGACAGAGACAGAGGCTTTCATGAGGAGAATGACGATAGCTTGCGGTCGCGCATGGCGACAAATGAGTCAAACGAGTCAAAGATGTCGGCAAGAGCCACAAGCGCGCTTTCCTGACGCTGCCGGTAGAGCTGTGCCGAGCCGTCGCCTGTCGAGGTGAATCCGCGCAGCACTCCTGTCACCCCCGATACCTCCGAGAGCAGCTTTAGCTGCTGGTCGACCATCGCGCTTACTCCGAGATTGCCGGGTGAGGCATAGAGCTGTTGCGGTCCCGGCATTCCGGGTATGCCGTGATACATGACAAAGCCGTTGGGCTGCGCCCAGTTGTCAGCCACCTGGTTGACCGACATGCTGCGCGACTCCTGATTGTCGGGAAATAGCAGCACTCCCTTTGCCGCCGTGGCGAGTATGCGGTCATTAAGAGTGAGAAGCCGGTTGATGTTGCGCTGTTGCTCCACTACATCCTCTACAAAGGAGTGGATCTCCCCGTCGATAAACGGGTAAAAGCGGAATATGTAAGGATGGTCGGGCGCGGTGTACTCGTCGATAAGCTCGCCGGTGGAGGCGTAGAAGCGGCAATGCCACTGCGGCATGAGCTCCCACCTGATGTTAAGCGGCGCCTTGCCGCTCTTCTTTCGCCGTGACTGCTCCCGCAGGAGCGACGCCTGACGTGACACCGGGGCAAAGAAAAAGCTGCCTGTCGTCGCGTCGTGACATCTCAGCCGCTCGGCTGTGTCGAGCGACCACACTTCTATAAGGCGGCATAGTCCCGCCTCGGCGTGGTAGAAATCGAGGTTGTCGTTGCGCGACTGTCCGGTCATGTGGATGGGGCGCGACATGTTGCGCATGTAGTCGGAACTGTATATCTCCTTGATTTTCATGGCGCGGCTGCGGTCGCCGTGGGAGTGGCGCATCAGCAGTTGCTTCAGCGACAGGTCATGAAGTTCGCCTATTATCTCCACTTCATTGCCCCCGTAGCCTGTAAGGCTTCCGGTAAAGAAGCGTGCCGGACTGACGGGGAGCGCCATCTCTCCTGAGCCTGAGTTGCTCCGCTCCGCGATGACTCTCTGTATGGCGCAGCCTGATATGAGATACTCTTCAAAGGTGCGCGCGTCGGTCTCAAGTATTCCGCTCTCGGTTCCGGCGGCTTTTCTCGCCGACCGATAGCACCCGACGACTGTCTTTACAAGCTGGCGTATGATATTGTTGGTCACCGGATTCTCGCCCTTTGCCATCCTCAGCTGTCGCTCGGTGACATTTTCACCGTTTTCACCGGCGGTAATGTCGCCCCACTGGTCGCCGAATGTGTATCGTTTGAGCCTTAGTCTGCGTTCCCTCAGGTCGTCGCAGCGCTTCCAGGCTATGTAGGCTTTTTGCATGTGTGTCCGGGTGTTCATGGTGTGATTTCTTGATAAAAAGACTTGATTGTAGATAGCGCGGCGGAGTCGAGATGATACTCTCCCGGGTCATCGACTATTGCCGTCACTGAAATCCGCGCAGAGGCGGAGGGTGGGGTGTAGAGGCGCATCGTTCTTCCGTCGATGACTGCTACGGGCGAGTCGGTCCCGGCGCGTGAATAGGGCGACCGCTGCCTTGCGGCGATGCGCGACAGGGGGTCACGGGTGATTGTCGCCGGTGATTTCCATCCCTCCATGTCGACAGTGACCACCCTTACCACATTTTCGGGCAGGATTATGATTCCCGTTCCGTCGTGACCGGTAGTCATTGACAGGCGGTCGCCTATCTCGACCGGGGCGAGCATCGACATGTCGCCCGCAGCAAGAAGGGAGGCATACCAGTCATGCATGCGTGCCGACAGGATGGCGTCCATGTCGTAGCCGCTTGCGAGGTTTACGGTGCATCCGGCGTTGATCATCGGGGGGAGATGGCGCAATTGCCACTCCTGTAGCAATTGCGCCTCTGAAAGGTGTAGTTTCATAGTAAAAGTGTCGTGTGGTGCCTGGGTGTGTCAGGTTTATTCTCCCTCAAAGTCATCTCCGCCCGGAGTGTCGGGTTCTTCCGGCTCTACCGGCAAGGCAGGTGTGTCGGGCGTCGTAGGTTCGTCGCTTTCGGCGATAATCCTTACATGTGCCGTGGGGTAACGCAATACAAGACATGACGCTTCGGTGAGCACGGTAGCCCTGGTGTTGCGCTGTCCGCTCTTGCTCAGGTCGATGGGGAGTGTGCGGAACGGAATGTGGACATATTTCTGGAGATATTCAGGGTCGATGATCATGCCGTCGTCGGGATGGTCACATGCGTCAAATGTCTCGCTTAACACTACGTAAAGTCTGCCGAATTTGGTGTGGATTTCGGTAAAGTCTATACCCCAGCGTGTCACGGTCTGTGTAGCACCTACCATTTTCACTGTTTCCATTGACGACAGCGCCTCGATGAGTCCCGACCCGGCTATCAGCACCTTGCGTGATGACGAGCCACATCCGGTGAATGCCATTCTTGACAGGCTGACGAGAGACTGTGGGGTCAGGCGTCCCTTTGTGTAGCGGAAGTCGTTGTTGGTCTGATGCCATATGCCTTCGGTCATGAACACCTCTCCGTAGCCGGCGCCCTTGTCAAAGCGGTAGCCCTTTCCGAAGAGGAAACTCTTCTCCATGCCCTGACGCATGTCGATTACGGCAAGTTCCTCCTGGTCGGAGAGAGTCCATCCTACTTCCTTTGCCGCCAGGCGCTGCATGTTTCCGAGCTCGACCTGAGCCTTGAATATCTGGCAGAAATTTTTGTGCTTCACCGGGATTGCTTGTGCCTGTGTTGTCTGCACGTCGAGTTCTGCCGCAGCCCTGCCCATTCTTATCACTTTCGCGCCCACCGGGATGTCGGGAATCTTCGTCATTTCTTCGTCACGTCCTATGCTGCGTATCGTTATTGTCTCGTTTTCGACCGAGGAGACGTAAAACACGCCGTCGAGCTTTTCCTCGCCAATCGAGAGCCCGGGAATATAGACTGTCTCGGTCGCGCTGAATATCGCCGGGTTGACGACATAGAGGGAGCATGTGTTCTTGCCCGGTGCTGTTTTGAACTCCTTGCTGACTGTGGTCATTGTCGGCACAGTGTCGACCGAATAATACTCCGCGATCATGCTTTTACACTTGCGCGGGGTGCCTATGCGTGATATCTGGTCGACGGGCGTAGCCATCGGGCGCACTTTGACTATGCGGCTGTCGATGTCGTTGACAAGAAGGTCGGGGGCGGTCTCGCGGGTCAATGCCGAGGTGAGGGGTGAGCCGATTACGTGGGTTCCTCCCGCGGCTCCGTTTGCGATTTTTGGTTCCATGTTTTTCAGTTTTTTAGGTTTAGAAGATGTGTGCGTGTTAAGTTTCAGTCCCATATGCTTCGTCGCGGGGCAGAGAAGAAGTCAATGTCAAGGTCGGTGACTGTGGAGTCGGTGTCGCCTGTGGCAGGCATGGCTCCCGGAGCCGGAATTGTCTCGAAGGGTGCCGGTTCTTCCATGCGTGATGACGCGGCTTCGTTAAGTCCGCGCAGATAGCCTCTTTGCTCGGCTTCCTCGATGGCGTTTCTCAGAGCGTCATCGGTGGTTGGTGTGGTGTTTTCGTCGTGTTCCATAGTAATTGATTGGTTAATGATTACAATGCAAAGTTAACACCGTCCGCAGGCGTCGCGATGTATAAATGGGAAAATATCATTACCGATAGCAACGCGGCAGGTATTATTAATGATACATACATGCGCATACATGCAGTGTAGGGGCGAGTGGAAGCTCGCCCGCGTTGCGCCCGGCGGTGACGTATATGTGGCGGTATCCCCGGAGGGGATAGATTGCGTTTTCGCAGTGCATGTGTTGCGGGCGACCTTCCAGTCGCCCCTACAGCTACGCGGTGGAGCATTGCGGTGATTTGCAATGCATCATAATGGATTGTCCATGCAGCTACGCGGTGGGGTATTGACGTGATTTACAATGCATTATCATGGATTGTCCATGCAGCTAAGTGGTGGGGTATTGACGTGATTTACAATGCATTATCATGGATTGTCCATGCAGGCAGTGTAGGGGCGAGTGGAAGCTCGCCCGCGTTGCGTCTG
>OLWA01000824.1_pt1 | contig 35986 bp, 28 predicted proteins | sample 1673251 | NCBI WGS metagenome assembly OLWA01 (sample SAMEA3178937, study PRJEB25190) | human gut metagenome | biome: human gut; feature: human-associated habitat; material: faeces | place: Austria | collected 2013 | reverse complement strand
GGCCATGACGCGGCCCACGGCGCACATGTTATAGTTCCGGTCGGTGGTGCGGGAGCCGTCGCCGGGGCGGAACCACAGCCCGGCCGAGAGGCGGTAGTCCTCGGTGGCGTGGGTGTGCATGATGAGGACCTGCGGCTCCGGGCTGTTCCACTCCACCGCAAAGGGGAGCGGAGCTTCGACCTCGGCCGCGATCTCCGCCGCCGGGACGCGGGTGTTGTTCTTGATGCTGCCCGCCCCGCAGGCCACGTATTTTTCGCCGCTGCCCTGCGGATAGGTCTTTTCGAGGATGGTGCCTGCGTCTTCGGGCCGGGAATCGTCACCTTCCAGCGGGACGAGGTAGGAGCGGTCTGCGGCGGCGGGCAGAGATCCCGGAGCGGGTTCGAGGACTTCGGGCGGAAGCGCTTCTGCCGCAGACCCGGTGCTCTGTGCGGAGGCGGCCTGCTTCCGGCTGAGAGAAAGGGCCGTCTGCGCGGCGGGCAGCGGCCCGATGATGAGCGCCGCCAGACTGAGCACCAGCCCATGGGCAAAAACGGTCAGCGCCAGCATCAGCGCCGCCGCCCCGGCCAGACTGAGCACCGGCCCGGCCCCGAAATCTCCCTGCCTGCGGCGCATGGCGGACACCTCCTTCCCTCTTAATAGGGTATGAAAATATCCTATGGGGATAGAACAATCCATACCGGAATGCCAAGGCCTCTCCTCCCAGGAGAGGTGGCACCGCAGGTGACGGAGAGGTTGTACAGAGGAAAGGCTTCCCTTCATACAACCTCTCAGTCTCGCCTACGGCTCGACAGCTCCCCTGGTAGGGGAGCCAAGGCCTCAGCTCGTCAGCCAGCCCAGCTGGGCAATGCTCAGGCGGGGCTGCAAAGCACGGTTGATGGCCGCGGCCAGCAGGGCGGCCCCGTGGGCGATGACGCTGTCCAGCTCGCGAGGGGTCACTACAAGGTCGCTGCCCTCCTCGGCCTGCATCAGGGTCGGAATGCCTGCCGCTACGACCGGCACCCCCAGCCGGGCAGCATCCAGATGGCGGCTGTGGCCGGGCTGGGCCGGGAACAGCCCGGTGTCCGAGAATTGCAGCGTCCGGCCCAGCCGCTCCGGTTCGGAAGAGCAGAGGCTGTCCACGCAGAGCAGGGCAGCGGGGCGGATCTCCCGCACCAGTGCCCCGGCCAGCTGCTGCAAACTCAGCCCGGTGGCAGCCGACACGCCCGGTGCCACTGCCGCCACCGGCCGGATGCCCTGCACCGGGACGGCATGCTGCCCCATCGTGACGAAAATTTTCTGCACGGTCCGGGGGCCGAGGGCATCGGAGGTCACCCGCCGGTTCCCGACGCCCAGCACCAGCACCGGCCCTGCCGGAGGCAGCAGGGCCTGCAGCTCTGCCGCAGCCGGTTCGATGACCGCTTCGTCCCGCTCGTCCAGCAGGCTGACGCGGGGCACTTCCAGCGTCACGTACCGCCCGCGGGGGCGCTCCAGCCCTTCGCGCGCGATCTCCACCCGCGTTACGGTCACGCCGCCGCGCCTGGCTGTGGCCACCCGCACACCGGTGGGCGGCGCACTGCCCGGTGCCCGGAACAGCTCATCGGCAAGGTCTGTTTCCCGCATGATTCATCCCGCTTTCCCATCTGAAATTTGCATTTGGGGCCGTTTTGGCCCGGTTTTACAGCTTCAGTATGGGATTTTGAAAACTTTTCTAAACAAAAATCGAAAAAAGGCTTGCGCTGGTACGGCAAATATGGTATCATAAGGTGCGCTGTTATAGGTAGCCAAGGAGGTGGAACGAATGCCTAACATCAAATCTCAGAAGGACCGCGTCGTGCAGGCTGCTGCAGAGCAGGCTCACAACAAGGCCATTAAGACCAACCTGAAAACAGTCGTCAAGAAGGCAGACGCTGCCATCGATGCGAATGCCGCTGACAAGGACGCAACCGTCCTGGCTGCTGTTTCCGCGATCGACAAGGCTCGCGCTAAGGGTGTCATCAAGAAGAACACCGCTTCTCGCAAGATCAGCCGTATGGCAAAGCGTGCAAACAAGAACGCTTGAGTTCATGCCTGATCGAGTGATCGACTGACGAACAAAACCTCTGTGCCGGTTTCCGGTGCGGGGGTTTTTGTTGTTGGGACAGAGGGGTCAGGTACCGGTGTCCAAGAGAAAGTATGTATGGTTGCGCTGTCAAAAAAAGAGAAAGCTTAAAAGCTGATTGAAATAAATATAAACATGTGCTGTATTGAATTGTATTATCATTGATGATATAGTTATTATAAAAGATATTGGGGGATGTCTTGTTTCTGCAGAGGTGTAATGCTTCTGTGGAAGGTAACTTAAGGACATGGAGATGGGGGGATGGCATGCACCGGAGAGGAACAGAAGGTAATATATGGAATTTTCATAAGCCTGACTGGTACGGACTGAATGTGGTTGTGTACTCTCATTTCCGGGTATATAATAACGGAGAAGAGGATGGAAATACGAACACATTTAGGAAATGCCATAGAGGCGACTGATTCGCTGAAGGCGAGGTACGATAAGAATGTGAAGGAGCTGCTGGCTGACATACAGGTTCTTTCACGGATTGTGAAGCATACGGTAACAGAGGTGGAGAGTTTAAGCATACAGGAGATAATGGAATGCATTGACCGGAGCAGTATCAGGGTCGGTGTCGTTCCTGTTGAGCCGGGACTCACCAATATGGGCAGGGTTGAGAGCATCCGGACGGAGGATGCGATACCTAATGAAGACTATATAACCTATGACATCCGTTTTGTGCTTGCGGTTGCGGCGATGGAGCTCGAAATCATAATAAATGTAGAGGCACAACGCAGCATGTCACACAGCAGGCTTGGCTATCACTTGGAGAATCGCATTGTTTTTTATCTTGCAAGACTGATATCCTCACAGAAGGGCATTAATTTTGCAAAGAGCGAGTACGATAACATTAAGAAGGTCTATAGCATCTGGATATGTATGGACGCAGACAGGATCTCGGATTCAATCAGCAGGATTTCACTTAAGGCAGATACGTTATTCGGTAAGCCTTGCGGCTTTCCGAAGCTTGATAAGATGTGCGGCATGGTCATACGCATAAGGAACAATAATAATGCAGCAGAATCTAAGAACAAGCTGATTGCGATGCTTGAGGATGTGCTGTCGTCTGAGGACAGCGATGTGAAGAAACATAAGCTGGAAGATAAGTATGATATGAAGATGACGACGGAGCTGGAAGGGAGGATTAACGGTATGTGTAACTTGAGTGATGTTGTTGAAGAGCGTGGAATAGAGCGTGGGATGGAGCGTGGAATAAAGCAGGGAATAGAGCGTGGAATGGAGCTTGGATTGGAACAGGGAATGGAGCGTGGAATCACAGGTCTTGTTGAAGTGCTGAGAGAGATGGGCACTCCGAGTGAGGTTATTATAGAGAAAATTATGAAGAAGTTTTCCCTTACGGAGGAGAAGGCAAGGGAGTTTGTAAAGTAAGAAGAGATGAGCTTGGGACAGATGGGTCAGATCCCTGCATCCCAAAAGATTGATAAAATATAATACTTGCTAAATACTGTTGGACTTAATCCGCCATTTCCCGGGTGTATGGGATGGCGGATTTCCTTTTTTGTGAGAGTATCATATACAATATATTTTTGCAAGTATTTTGTTTTTGTTCCAGAAAGGTTTGTATCAAAGAGGATATTGACATATCGCGGCGATTATGCTAATCTTTATACAAAGCATATTTCATGGAAAATCTATATTTCTTGTTTCTAGATTGCGTGTGAGTTATCATTTCACGGCAGATATTCAGGGGTCTATGCTTGAGAATCCATTAACTTAACAGGACAACTGATAAGCCGGGAGAGTATACCACACAAGAGTATATTGTTGTGTGATTACAATGTAATGAAAATACAATTCCTGTATATGGTCTGTCCGCACATATTGATACGGTGCAGTTCTATTATACTGTTTCAGCATTATAGAAGGTACAGTATCCGGAAGGAGAAGAATGACAGAGAACGCAGGAAATACGGAAAATACAGGAAACACGGAAAATGTAAGAAACGTAGCTGCCAAAGAAGGTGTATGCAGTTTAGAAAATGCAGTCAATACCGAAAATTCGGCTGGAATGGCAGGTATGGAGTATGCAGGGAACACAGACAGCTCAGAAAATGCACAAAATAAGGAAGGCACAGAAGCAGTTCACTCACAGGACAGACAGCTTATCAACAGGCTCATAGACAGGATGACATTGTTTGACGATGATCTTATGAGCCGCGTGTTTGATAAGAATATCGCGGCGACCGAGCTGCTGCTGAGGATAATACTTGGAAGGAAGTTGAAGGTTATCAGTGCCGATGGACAGGTCGAGCTGAAGGGGCATGAGGTTGTAGGGAGAACCATAACGCTTGATGTCAAGGCGCTTGACAGGAACGGAACAGAGATTAACATTGAGGTTCAGGGCAATGCTGAAGGAGCACATGTAAGGCGGGCGAGATATCACAGCAGTGTCGTGGATTCGAGGATGCTGAAGGAAGGACAGAAATTCAAGGAGCTTAAGGATTCCTATGTCATATTTATATATAAGCATGATAAGTTCAGAAAAGGTTTTCCATTATATCACATAGACCGCTATGTGAGGGAGACGGGTAAGCCGTTTGAAGATGGTTCCCATATTGTGTACGTGAATGGAAACTATAAGGGTTATGATGAGATTGGTCAGCTCATGCAGGATTTTCACCAGACAGACCCGGAAAAGATGAAGTACAGTGAGCTGGCGGACAGCGTGAAGCATTATAAGGATACAGAGAAGGGACGTGAGACAGTGTGTGAGGCAGTTGAAAAGTATGGTGACAAGAGAGAAAAAATAGGAGAAGCAAGGGGCGAAGCTCGTGGAGAAGCGAGAGGAAGCACTAATGCAGTGAAAAAGCTCATGCAGAATATGAAGCTTACTGCGGAGCAGGCACTTGACATATTGGAGATTACAGGTGAAAAAAGAACAGAAATATTAGAGCAACTAAATGAAAAATCTGACGTGTAATATAATACGTTCTTGTGCTGGCAATCTGAATAAGGCAGCGTGGTGTGAGAAAAATACAATCATGAATATTTATAAAATATAATATGACAACCTTGACAACATTGTTAAGAATACAACATCTGCTGAGTCACGTATCCGTGATGTTGATATGGCTGAGGAGATGGTTGAGTACAGCAAGAACAACATTCTTGCTCAGGCCGGACAGTCTATGCTTGCACAGGCTAATCAGGCTACACAGGGAGTTCTCTCCTTACTCGGCTAATCCCGGACTAATGCCTGATATATTGATAAAGGCGGCATGAATATGACCCCTGCACCGGGAATTCCTAAAGAATGAAAATGGCTTTCGGAATGAAGCGATAGGCATTGCAAGGTACTTTGACAGTATTGGTGATGAGCAGTTAGCAGAATACATTATGGGACTTCTTGCGGAATCAAACCTATATACTCCACAGGGAAGTGACTATGAGAGTGAGTTCCTTAAACAGGTTGATACCAGAGGAGTGGCACCGCTGTATCTGCCGACGGATATTTCGGAGGATGTTAAGGGAATAATCAATGCGGTAAATCATAATATGGGCATTAATAAGTTTCTGTTTGAAGGATTGCCGGGAAGCGGAAAGACGGAGGCGGCAAAGCAGGTGGCAAGGCTGTTAGACAGAACATTGTACAGCGTTGACTTTGAAAATTTAATTGATAGTAAATTGGGGCAGACTAATAAAAATATTGCGGATGTATTCAATGAAATAAACTGTCTGCCATATTCAAACAAGGTTGTTGTTTTGTTTGATGAGATAGATGCGATAGCATTGGACAGAGTCAGTTCAAATGATGTACGTGAGATGGGAAGAGCGACATCGACAATTCTGCGTGAGTTAGATAGACTAACGGATTTGATTAAAGAAATTGTAATTATAGCTGCGACTAATCTTTTTCTAATTTTGATAAAGCATTAATTAGAAGATTTGATGCGGTTATCAATTTTGATAGATATAAGAAAGAGAGTTTAATTGAGGTGGCAGAGTACTATTTTGCTTCCTTTTCAAAGAATTTCAAGAATATTTCCGAGGACACAAGATTGTTCAGAAAAATACTTTCTTTGTGTCCTGATCTGCCATACCCGGGTGATCTTAAAAATATTATTAAAACATCGCTGGCGTTTAGTGATGTTAATTCGGAATATGATTGTTTGAGGAGATTGTATAACTATCTTGTCGGGAATATTGATGGCACGGATATTTCCATTTTGTATGAACAGGGATTTACTGTACGTGAAATTGAAAAGCTGAAGGGGGAGTCGAAAAGCAGTGTATCCAGAAAACTGAATAAGGAGCAAGGGTGTTGTCACAGTCAAGGAGATGTATGGCGTAAACAGAATTGACGAGTTTATAAAAAATTGTAACTTTAATGGATGGCTTGTGAATACAATAGACATCCAGAACAGAATAGATATACACCAGAAAGTTAATGAGGAAATAGATTTCGAGTAGCGGGGTATTCATATTAATTAAAGAAAGTACTGATAATCGAATGAAAGTAATAGTATGTGCGCAAGCTGTGGCAGTGCTTAACATGGAACAAAGAATGTGATAAAAGCATGCAATCGTGCAGCTATACGATTTCGTGGGAAAATACTTTTGTATAGTTAGACGATTTTGCAAAAAATGTTACTATATAATTATATGGATTCGTGTGAAAAACAACGGTATAGCTATATGGTTCTGTGAAAATCCTGCCATAATATTATATAATTTAGTGAAAATACATCTATTACAATATATAATTCCGTGAAATCAATATCTAGTTATTATATAATTCCGTGATAAACTAAATAAAATACCATGAATTTTCGTGGATACAATCCCGCAGATGTGATATACTTATATAAAAAGCAATCATAAAAGACAATTATAAAAGACAATTATAAAAGACAATTATAAAAGGCAATTATAAAAGACAATCATAAAAGGCAATTATAAAAAGCAATCATAAAAGGCAATTATAAAAAGCAATCTAATTATATTGGGTGACGCTTTATGTATATAAGAAGAAAAATAGATGACTATTTGTTGCGCTGGAAAGAGGATAAAGACAGGCTTCCGCTTATTGTAAAAGGTGCAAGACAGATTGGAAAGACTGAGTCGATATTACATTTCGCGTATGGCAGTTATGCCAATGTTGTGTATATCAATTTTGCACTTCAGCCGAAGTATAAGACGATTCTGTTGGATGGATATGAGGTTGATAATATTCTTAAAAATATTTCACTTATTGCCCCGGAGAAAGCTATTGTGCCACATGAGACAATTATTATATTTGATGAGCTGCAGGAATGCCCGGATATAGCAACTTCCTTGAAATCCTTTAAGCTGGATGGAAGATATGATGTGATATGCAGTGGTTCTATGCTTGGACTTAACTATAAAAATATTCATAGCAACAGTGTCGGATATAAAATGGATTACGATATGTATTCTCTTGATTTTGAAGAGTTTCTCTGGGCTAAGGGATATAGTGAAGATGTGATTGAAGATATGCTGGGACATATGCTGGATATCCGCCCTTTTAACGAAACGGAGATGGCGGTGTACAGGGCATTATTTTTGGATTTTTGTGTCTTAGGAGGAATGCCGGCGGTAATAAAAAGGTATATTGAAACGGGATTTTTTACGGATACGCTTGCGATACAGAGACAGCTTATGCTGGATTATGAGGAAGACGTACGCAAGTATGCGGTCGGGCTTGACCAGACGAAGATTATAAATGTGTTTAGAAGTATTCCGGTGCAGCTGGCAAAGGAGAACAAGAAGTTTCAGCTGTCGAAGGTGTCACATTCCGCAAGAACGCGCGAATATCAAGGCTGTATAGACTGGCTAAAGGATGCCGGCACGATAATTACATGCTATTGCATGGCGTTTCCTGAGCTTCCGATCAAGGGAAATTATGATGAGAATAAGTATAAGCTGTATTATCCTGATACAGGGATGTTAGTGTCGTGTCTTGATGATGAAGCTCAGGATGATTTGCGCTCCAACAAAAATCTGGGTGTGTATAATGGCGCTCTGTATGAGAATTTTGTTGCGGAGGCATTTATGAAGCAGGGGATGCCTTTGTTTTATTATAGGACGGAGGATTCCCAGCTGGAAGCGGACTTTTTTGTAAGGTCTAAGAACGAACTTATACCTGTTGAGGTAAAAGCAGGAAATAACAGCGCTAAATCAATGCAGAATCTTATCAGAAACAGCAGGTACCAGGATGTAAAGCATGAAATTAAGCTGTGTGCCGGGAATGTTGGTGTGGGCAATGATGTATATACTTTTCCTTATTTTTGCGGCTTTTTGATGAAGCGCTATATTTCATTGCAGGCTGTATTTGAGTAGTATAATGAGGCAGCAGGAACTATGCAGGGGCTTCGATATAATGCATAATAAGGCAGCAGGAGCTGTGCAAAGGCTTCGAGATAATGAATAATAAGGCAACGGAAATTCTGCAAGGGTTTTGAGATAATGCACAACAAGACAGAGGATTACGTGAAGATTAGGGTGGAACTATGAGAATACTTTTTTACTGCTGGAAGGCATACAACCAGGCAGATATAATATCGGCACTCAGACGCCGGGGGCATACGGTAGACACGTTTGAGCTGGAGCTGGGAAATTTCGAGGTGGATGAGAATTTTACTGGCAGATTTATAGACAAGCTGTTTAATGGGGAGGAGAATACAGCCTGCAGTAATGTGCCGGAGGCAAAGGAGCATGAATGTAATGAGCGCGGCACAGCGGAAAAGCTGAGCAGTGTGTATGACGCTGTGTTTTCTGTGAATTATTTTCCGATTATCTCCGATATATGTGAACAATTTTCGGAAACAGGCATCAAGTATATATGCTGGACGTGCGACAGCCCACTATCCACTATGTATCATCAGTCCATCTTTAACAAATGTAACTACATATTTATATTTGATAAGTTCTGCTATATGGAATTTAAGGAGCGTGGAGCGAATGTGTTCTATCTTCCGCTTGCGGCTGCTGTGGAGAGGGCGGATGAGGCGCTGGGGCATCAATACGATATAATAAACAACAGCATATACTATGGAGTTGTTGACAGAGAGTGCAAAGAACAGAGGGAGCAGAGGGAAAACAGAGAGCAGAGAGAACGCGGAGGGCAGAGAGAACGCGGAGGGCAGAAAGCGTACGGAAAGTCAGACAGAAGCTTCTGCTCAGACCGGAATACAGGCAATGAAGTAAATTGCGGATATGGCGATTCAGATGAACACAGTTATGACTATCTATATGATGTCTCCTTCATCGGCAGCATGTACCGCAAGAACTCCTATGACGAGATTAAGGATATGCTTCCGGACTATGTGCGAGGGTATTTTGACGCTCTCATGAAGCTTCAGATGGAGATATACGGTGAGAACTACATAGACGGAATGCTTACGGCGGAGATAATTGATGAGCTTAGCAGATACTTTAGGATAGAGAAGAGTGAGCGCTCTTTTTCTGATATTTCGCTTATTTTTTCGACTACGGTGCTTGGCTTTAAGATTGCACAGTTGGAGAGGTATAAGCTTCTGGGGGCGCTGTCAAAGAGGTATGATGTCAGCGTGTTCACGGATGATGAGAATGCGGATTTTGTGCTGGCGCACAATATGGGACCGGTGCGGTACTGGGATGAATCGCCGGTGGTGTTTTACAACAGCAGGATTAATCTGAATTTTACGATAAGAAATATCAGGAGCGGGATTCCTCTGAGAGTGTGGGATATACTTGCGGCGGGCGGGTTCTGCATTACCAACTTCCAGCCGGAGCTTGTGATGTATTTTAAGAACGGCGAGGATATTGTGTGGTTCGAGGATGAGGCGGACCTTGTGAAAAAGGTGGGCTATTACCTTTCGCATGAGGATGAGAGAAAGCGGATTGCCCTGAATGGACAGAAAAAGGTGCGGGAGCTGCATAATTATGATGTCAGACTCAGAGCTATTGAAGAGGCAATTACTACATAACTGAATAACAATTTCTTTTGGGCAGTATCAGAATGGTATCGTCCCAAACTATATCCCCAAAGCCGTCCTTAATAAAAAAGACCGGTCTGCCTTACAGCGACCGGTCAAACATCATGCCTGTGTAGATTGATGTGGAGTAGGTGGAGGAAATAAGCTTGTGTGGATTCTTATATGCCACTACCTTCTTATTTATATACTCCATAGGGTTAATCTCAATGTTATTGATTCTTTTTCTCAGGGCATCCTTGAAGGCTCCGAGGTTATTGAGGTTGTCAAAAATGGAACCTGATTTAGCTGAGGCTGTCAGTGAATCGGAATCAACGGACAAGGTATTGTCATCGTTTACCGTAAAGCCGTTGCTTTCTAAGGTCTGGCGATAGCGCTTGACCGTGGAGGTGACGGTTGAGCGGAGCATACGCAGTTCATGTGTATCCTTGCTGTTGGATAGCTCGAGAAAACGATTGTAGTTATCGGCAAGCCTGTTGTATTCATCAAGCAGGACACTGCCGTCCTTCATTGCGGTAATCCTTCCTTCACCATATTCTGCGGAGGTTCCGTGAAGTGTAACTTCATAACAGCCGTCAACGAGAAATGAATTGTTTTCGGATATCGTTGACTTGCCATTGAGGTCAAATACGGCATTGGATGGATAACTGTCAATATTATCAAGGCCATACAGCTTGACTGTACCGGTTAAATGATTAGTGTTTCCCTCGGTTATTCTGAACTGGGTAGGGGAGCCCTTGTGGCTTCCTGTTGTCTGTGAAGTAATCCTGAGTGCCTTCTGCGCATACTGATTCTGGATAACCTCTGCATCAAGACCTATACCGGAGTGTGATATGGACTTGGCGAGCTTGCCTAAAATAGTACCGTTATTGTCATCGTCATTGACGGTAAATTCGAGTGAGTATGTGCTGCCATTGTTCTCAATATTGAAAGAGTAAGTCCCCGGAAAGAGAATCTTGGCTCCGGAGGATACATACTCACCTATGTTGACCTGAGGTGTGGCAATCTGCTTGACATCGAAGGTGAGTTCATTGTCGTCCGGCATGCTGCTTCCTGAATAGTTGACCGTAACCAGAGCAGGGTTGTCGGATACAGCGGTAATTCCTATAGGAGCAGTGTCGTCCGAGATGTCTGTAATGTCGCTCAGGGTATCGGTAAGCGCACGTGCGGCTTCCTTGATGTCGATGGCGAGCTTCTGGGAGCTCTCAGACATATCTACCTTATATAATGGAGAAGCTCTGTTAATCCTGACAATGTTGTTGTATATATCGCGCAGCTCACTCTTCTTGTGGGAGTCATGGCGTGATATAGTTCTGTTTCCGTATGTACTTATATAATAATCATATACACTGTTAATCAAAAGTGTCACCTCCGTGTGGCGTAATTATATATAGTGACTGAAAATCCGTTTGCAGCCATGATGAATAGTTCACATAAATTCCACAATCTGATTAAGGTAAATATAACATATAATAGGAAGAAGTACAATAAAAATATTAAAAAAAAGCTTGACTTACAATGTACCCTATGATATTCTAAACTAGCTATGGAAGAGCTAAGGCTTTTTTTTATGCCTTAAAAACACTAATTATTAAAAGAAACTAATTGGAGGTGGAAGTTGTGCGTGTAAAGATAACATTGGCATGTACAGAGTGCAAGCAGCGTAATTACAACATGACTAAGGACAAGAAGACACATCCGGACAGAATGGAGACAAAGAAGTATTGTAAGTTCTGTAAGTCACACACATTACACAAGGAAACAAAGTAATTGGAGGTAATTATGGGCGATTCTGAAAAGAAGAGTAAGAAGCCGGCTGACAAGAAGACAAGCTGGTTCAAAGGCCTTAAGGGACAGTTCAAGACTATCTCATGGCCGACCCCGGAGACCGTCGGTAAACAGACCGGTGCGGTTGTGATTATCTCAGTTATTTTAGGTGTGCTGATAACCGTTATTGATATTGTGTTTCGTTTCGGTTTAGGGTTCTTAGTAAAGTAAGGAAAAGGTGGATTAGGAATGTCAGAGGCAAATTGGTATGTAGCCCATACCTACTCAGGATATGAGAATAAGGTTAAGGCTAACATTGAAAAGACAATTGAAAACAGACATCTTCAGGATCAGATTCTTGAGGTTCTGGTACCAATGGAAGACGTTCAGGAGGTTAAGAACGGCGTTACCAAGCAGGTTCAGCGCAAGATGTTCCCTGGTTATGTGCTTGTGAACATGATTATGAATGATGATACCTGGTATGTTGTCCGTAACACCAGAGGCGTTACCGGCTTTGTCGGACCGGGATCTAAGCCTGTTCCTTTGTCAGAGTCCGAGATTAAGGCGTTAGGCATGGGCGATGTCATCCTTGCAGCAGATTCAGAGTACAAGGTTGGCGACAGCATCATCGTGACGAGCGGCGTCTGGGATAAGACAGTCGGCATGATTAAGAGCGTCAACGCAGGCAAGCGCAGCGTTACAATCAACGTCGACATGTTCGGTCGTGAAACACCGGTTGAGTTAAGTTTCACAGAAATTAAGAAAATGTAACAATTTTTTGATGCGTCCGTCATGCATTGTACATAATATATACACGGCATGCGGAAGTGGGAGGGATTTCCCCGCAATTACCACATTATTTAGGAGGTGCCAAAATGGCAAAGAAAGTAGAAGGTTATATCAAATTACAGATTCCAGGCGGCAAAGCAACACCGGCTCCACCAGTTGGTCCTGCACTTGGTCAGCATGGTGTTAACATCATGCAGTTCACAAAGGAGTTCAACGCAAGAACAGCAGATCAGGATGGAATGGTTATTCCTGTTGTTATCACTGTTTACGCTGACAGAAGCTTCAGCTTCGTAACAAAGACTCCTCCAGCAGCAGTTCTTCTTAAGAAGGCTTGTAATCTTAAGTCTGCATCAGGTGTTCCTAACAAGACTAAGGTCGCAACAATTAAGAGATCTGAGGTTCAGAAGATTGCTGAGCTTAAGATGCCGGATCTCAACGCAGCATCCGTTGAAGCAGCTACAAGCATGATCGCTGGTACTGCAAGAAGCATGGGTATCGTTGTAGAGGATTAATTTGAATCAATTTCGGCACGGAGCCGAGCACAAGACGTGGGAGGGATTTCCCCGCAAATACCACTAGGAGGTTATTGATAATGAAAAAAGGTAAGAAATATACAGAAGCTGCCAAGTTAATCGATCGTACAATGGCTTACGATACGGCTGAAGCAGTAGCTTTAGTTAAGAAGGCAGCAACTGCAAAGTTTGACGAGACAGTTGAAGCGCATATCAGAACAGGTTGTGACGGACGTCACGCTGAGCAGCAGATCCGTGGTGCTGTAGTTCTTCCTCACGGAACAGGTAAGACTGTAAGAGTCTTAGTTTTCGCTAAGGGTGACAAGGCTAATGAGGCTGAGGCAGCAGGAGCTGATTATGTAGGCGGCGAGGAGCTTATTCCAAAGATCCAGAACGATGGCTGGTTTGAGTTCGACGTAGTTGTTGCTACACCTGATATGATGGGCGTTGTTGGTCGTCTTGGTCGTGTACTTGGACCTAAGGGCTTAATGCCAAACCCTAAGGCTGGTACAGTTACTATGGATGTAACAAAGGCTATCAACGAGATCAAGGCTGGTAAGATTGAGTACAGACTTGACAAGACTAACATTGTACATGTTCCAGTTGGAAAGGTTTCTTTCACAGAAGAGCAGTTAGCAGACAACTTCCAGGCTATCATGGATGCAATCGTTAAGGCTAAGCCTTCATCATTAAAGGGAACATACTTAAAGAACATTACACTTGCTTCCACAATGGGTCCTGGTGTAAAGGTTAACACATCTAAGTACGTTGGTTAATTCTTTTTTGGTTCGGTAAGTATTTCTGTTTTATGAAAAAACGGTTGACACCGGATATATATTAATGATATAATGCATTCCGTTCGGGACTTCCGGACGGAATGTAATATACAGATTTCTGTTTTTACGAATGGAAATCGGCTCTCTTTCTTATAGCATATATAACGAATGAGGGATTTTGCCGTAGACAGCAGGTATCCGGACGGATATAAGGCTAAGTACACCTGCCGAGGGATAATATAAGTATCAGACTTATGTGTGCTCTCCGGCTACGGGGGGCTTTTTTCTTATATTATATATGGCAAAGAAAAATATAATAGGAGGAAGAAATCATGGCAAAAGTAGAGATTAAGAAGCCAATCGTTGATGAGATCAGCGCAGCTCTTGATGGCGCAGCAGCAGCAGTTGTTGTTGACTATCGTGGACTTACAGTTGAGCAGGATACACAGCTCCGTAAGCAGTTAAGAGAAGCTGGTGTTACTTATAAGGTATATAAGAACACTCTTATCAACATAGCAGTTAAGGATACTCCTTTTGAGGAGCTTTCTAAGAGCCTTGAGGGACCTACAGCTATCGCTATCTCTAAGACTGATGCTACAGCTCCTGCAAGAGTTTTATTCCAGTTCGCGCAGACAGCAGACAAGCTTCAGTTAAAGGGCGGTGTCGTTGATGGCACATACTATGATGAGAATGGTATCAAGGTTATTGCTACTATCCCATCAAGAGACGAATTACTTTCCAAGTTCCTTGGAAGCATTCAGTCCCCTGTTACCAACTTTGCTCGTGTTCTTAAGCAGATTGCTGAGAAGAACGCAGAGGCTTAATTCATTCAGAGTTAGGTATGAATAATAATCCGGCTGTTTACTGTATATAAGGTAGATGGCTGCATGAAGCATGAATGTTCATGTGAAACAATATTAAAATATTCAAAATATTTAATGGAGGAAAATAAAATGACAACTCAGGAAATTATTGAAGTAATCAAGGGTTTAACAGTATTAGAGCTTAACGATCTCGTTAAGGCATGTGAGGAAGAGTTCGGCGTATCTGCAGCAGCAGGCGTTGTAGTTGCAGCAGCAGGTGCTGGCGCAGCAGCAGCTGAGGAGAAGACAGAGTTCGATGTAGAGCTTACAGAGGGCGCTGGCGTTCCAGTTATCAAGGTTGTTCGTGAGATCACAGGCTTAGGTCTTAAGGAAGCTAAGGATCTTGTTACATCTGCTCCTAAGGTAGTTAAGGAGGGCGTTAGCAAGGAAGAGGCTGAGGCTATTAAGAAGCAGCTTGAAGAGGCTGGTGCAAAGGTTACTATTAAGTAATTTTACCCAATCGGATTTGAAAGGCTATGCGGTGACGCATAGCCTTTTTTGCTTTTTCAGCACACAGTTTAGAACCTGAGAATTGTTCTTATACTCTTAAATATATTGATTTGTAGAAAATATATAAAAAATTACAAAAGAATATTCAAATAGGGGCTTGACATCTTGAAAGAGTGGTGCTACACTGGAAAATGCTACATTATGGGTGAAAGTCCCTATTAATGCAAATTTATGGAAAACCATATTAAATCAACGCAAGGGGTGAAACGTCAATGGAAAAAAACAGATTACGTCCGATGCATTATGGCAAAAGTATTCGTATGAGCTATTCAAGACGGAATGAGGTTCTTGAGATGCCAGACCTTATTGAAATCCAGAAAGATTCATATAAGTGGTTTCTTAAGGAAGGTCTTAAGGAAGCTTTCGCGGATATCTCTCCTATTGCGGATTACAGTGGTCATTTGAGCCTGGAATTCGTAGACTTCGCATTGTGTGAGGAAGATGTGAAGTATTCAATAGAAGAGTGTAAGGAGAGAGATGCTACTTATGCTGCGCCACTTAAGGTAAAGGTAAGACTTTACAATAAGGAGACAGAGGAAATCAAGGAGCATGAGATTTTCATGGGTGACCTGCCTATTATGACAGCCACAGGCACCTTCGTCATCAATGGTGCTGAACGAGTTATCGTTAGCCAGTTAGTGCGTTCTCCTGGTATCTATTATGAGATTGGACATGATAAGGTTGGTAAAGAGTTATTCTCATGTACAGTTATTCCTAATAGAGGTGCGTGGTTAGAGTATGAAACGGACGCTAACGACGTTTTCTCCGTGCGTGTAGATAGAACTAGAAAGGTTCCTGTTACAGTGCTTATCCGTGCACTTGGTTATGGAACCAATGCCCAGATTATTGACCTTTTCGGCGAGGAGCCTAAGATTATGGCGAGCCTTGCAAAGGATACAAGTGATGACTACCAGTCAGGTCTTCTTGAGCTATACAAGAAGATAAGACCGGGTGAGCCTCTTTCTGTAGACAGTGCAGAGAGTCTCATCAATGCCATGTTCTTCGATCCAAGAAGATATGATCTTGCCAAGGTAGGACGTTACAAGTTTAATAAGAAGCTTAATCTCCGCAATCGTATTGCGGGCCAGACACTTGCCGATGATGTTGTTGATACAACAACAGGTGAGGTGCTTGCAGAGGCAGGAACTGTTCTTACTAAGGAACAGGCTCTTGATATTCAGAATGCTGCTGTACCTTTTGTATGGCTTCAGTGTGGTGAGAGAAGAGTTAAGGTTCTCTCCAACATGATGGTGGATATTACTAAGCATGTTGATATAACAGAGGAAGAGGCTAAGGAGCTTGGAGTTAACGAGAGCGTATTTTATCCGGTTCTCTCACAGATACTTGCTGAGAACAGCAATCTTGATGATATCAAGGCTGCGATCCGCAAGAATATCGGCGATCTCATTCCTAAGCATATTACTATAGAAGATATTATGGCATCCATCAACTATAATATGCACCTTGAGTACCATGTCGGAAACAAGGATGACATCGATCACCTTGGCAACAGACGTATTCGTGCGGTTGGTGAGCTTTTACAGAATCAGTACAGAATCGGTCTGTCAAGAATGGAGCGTGTTGTAAGAGAGAGAATGACAACACAGGATCTTGATGGCGTTACTGCACAGACACTTATAAATATTAAGCCTGTTACTGCGGCAGTTAAGGAGTTCTTCGGAAGCTCCCAGCTTTCACAGTTCATGGATCAGAATAACCCACTCTCTGAGATTACCCATAAGAGAAGACTCTCAGCGTTAGGACCTGGTGGTCTTTCAAGAGACCGTGCCGGATTCGAGGTTCGAGATGTTCACTATACTCATTATGGCAGAATGTGTCCTATTGAGACCCCTGAGGGTCCTAATATCGGACTTATCAACTCTCTTGCAGCTTATGCGAGAATCAATGAGTATGGTTTTGTTGAGGCTCCGTACAGAGTTGTTGACAAGACAGATCCTAAGAACCCTGTCGTAACAGATGAGGTTCGTTATCTCACAGCAGATGAGGAAGATAATTACTATGTTGCACAGGCTAATGCCGAGCTTGATGAAGAGGGACATTTCGTCAAGAATTCTGTATCAGGCCGTTTCAGAGAAGAGACCTCTGAGTTTGCAAAGAGCAAGATTGACCTTATGGACGTGTCACCTAAGATGGTATTCTCAGTTGCTACATCCATGATTCCTTTCCTTGAGAACGATGATGCTAACCGTGCCCTCATGGGATCCAACATGCAGCGTCAGGCGGTTCCGCTTCTTACAACAGAGGCACCGGTTGTCGGCACAGGAATGGAGCACAAGGCTGCTGTAGACTCAGGCATGTGTGTTGTTGCTAAGAATGCAGGTGTTGTTGACCTTGCCACATCAAGGGAAATCAACATTAAGCTTGCGAACGGAACTATAGACAAGTATCGTCTTACTAAGTTCGCACGAAGCAACCAGAGCAACTGCTACAATCAGAAGCCAATAGTTACAAAGGGCGATGTTGTTGAGAAGGGTCAGGTTATCGCTGATGGTCCTTCAACCTCCAATGGTGAGATCGCTCTTGGTAAGAACCCTCTCATCGGTTTCATGACATGGGAAGGTTACAATTACGAGGATGCCGTTTTACTTAGCGAGCGTCTTGTAATGGATGATGTATATACATCTATTCATATAGAGGAGTACGAGGCAGAGGCAAGAGATACCAAGCTCGGACCTGAGGAGATCACAAGAGATGTTCCGGGTGTCGGCGATGATGCACTCAAGGATCTTGATGACAGAGGTATCATCCGTATCGGTGCCGAGGTTCGTGCCGGAGATATTCTTGTAGGTAAGGTTACTCCTAAGGGTGAGACTGAGCTTACAGCCGAGGAAAGACTTCTTCGTGCTATTTTCGGTGAGAAGGCAAGGGAGGTTAGAGACACCTCACTCAAGGTTCCTCACGGAGAATATGGTATTATTATTGATGCTAAGGTATTTACAAGAGAGAATGGCGACGAGCTTTCACCTGGTGTAAATCAGTCAGTCCGTATCTACATCGCACAGAAGAGAAAGATTTCTGTCGGTGATAAGATGGCCGGCCGTCATGGTAACAAGGGTGTCGTTTCAAGAATTCTTCCTGTAGAGGATATGCCATTCCTTCCAAACGGCAGACCGCTTGATATCGTGCTGAACCCACTCGGCGTGCCTTCACGAATGAATATCGGACAGGTGCTTGAGATTCACTTAAGTCTTGCTGCCAAGGCTCTTGGATTTAATGTATCGACACCTATTTTTGAGGGTGCAGACGAGCGTGCGATTATGGATACACTTGATCTTGCCAACGATTATGTAAATATGGAGTGGGAAGATTTCAAGGAGAAGCATAAGGATGATGTAAACGAGGGCGTTATGCAGTACCTTGGTGAACATCTTGACCACAGAAAAGAGTGGAAGGGAGTTCCTATTTCAAGAGATGGTAAGGTGAGACTCAGAGATGGTAGAACAGGAGAGTATTTTGACAGCCCTGTAACAATCGGACACATGCACTACCTGAAGCTTCACCATCTGGTTGACGATAAGATTCATGCACGTTCAACCGGTCCATACTCACTCGTTACACAGCAGCCGCTTGGTGGTAAGGCACAGTTCGGTGGACAGCGTTTCGGAGAGATGGAGGTTTGGGCTCTCGAGGCTTATGGCGCATCATATACTCTTCAGGAGATACTTACAGTTAAGTCTGATGATGTTGTAGGACGTGTTAAGACATACGAAGCAATTATCAAAGGCGATAATATTCCTGAACCGGGTATTCCTGAATCCTTCAAGGTATTATTACAGGAGCTCAGATCACTTGCACTTGATGTTAAGGTTCTTGACGAAAACGGAGAGGAAGTTAACATTCAGGAGAGCATAATCGGTGGCGATGAGACACCAAACTATGACGAGCTTAAGGATTTCAAGTATGATGATGGCGAGTTTGGCGAGCATGGCTACCAGAAGCAGGAATTTGTTGATGGAGAGATGTCAAATGTTGAAGAAAATGATGACGATGATTTTGATGATTCAGACTTTGGCAGTGATGATGATTTCTCCGATGATGAAGAATAATAGAAGGGAGTTCCTAAAATGCCAGAGACAGTGAATAATGAATCATATCAGCCGTTAACATTTGATTCAATCAAGATTGGACTTGCGTCTACAGAAAAGATTCTTGAGTGGTCACATGGTGAGGTAACCAAGCCTGAGACTATCAACTACAGAACTCTTAAGCCTGAGCGCGATGGCTTATTCTGCGAGAGAATCTTTGGACCAATGAAAGATTGGGAATGTCATTGTGGAAAATATAAGAAGATAAGATACAAGGGTATTGTCTGTGACCGTTGTGGTGTTGAGGTTACAAAGGCAAGCGTTCGTAGAGAGCGTATGGGACACATTCAGCTTGCAGCTCCTGTGTCACATATCTGGTACTTTAAGGGTATCCCTAGCCGTATGGGATTAATCCTTGATTTATCACCGAGAATCCTTGAGAAGGTTCTCTATTTTGTATCTTATATAGTACTTGACCCGGGAACAACCACCTTATCATATAAGCAGGTTCTTTCCGAAAAGGAATATAATGATGCATGTGAGCAGTTTGGAAGTGACTCCTTCCGTGTCGGTATGGGCGCGGAGGCAGTCAAGGAACTGCTTGAGGCAATAGATCTTGAGAAGGATTCTGAGGAATTGAAGGCTGAGCTTGTCGATGCAGCCGGACAGAAGAGAGCCAGAATCGTCAAGAGACTTGAGGTTGTGGAGGCATTCCGTGAATCAGGCAATAAACCTTCATGGATGATTATGGATGTTGTTCCGGTTATTCCGCCGGATCTTCGTCCTATGGTACAGCTTGATGGTGGTAGATTTGCTACCTCCGACCTCAATGATTTGTATAGAAGAATTATTAACCGTAACAACAGACTTGCAAGACTTATGGAGCTTGGAGCACCTGATATCATTGTAAGAAATGAGAAGAGAATGCTTCAGGAGGCTGTTGACTCCCTTATTGATAATGGTAGAAGAGGACGTCCTGTAACAGGACCTGGAAACAGAGCACTCAAGTCATTATCAGATATGTTAAAGGGTAAGCAGGGACGTTTCCGTCAGAACCTTCTCGGTAAGCGAGTTGACTATTCAGGACGTTCGGTTATCGTTGTTGGACCTGAGCTTAAGATTTATCAGTGTGGTCTTCCAAAGGAGATGGCTATTGAGCTTTTCAAGCCTTTCGTTATGAAGGAGCTTGTTTCTAATGGAACAGCACATAATATAAAGAATGCCAAGAAGATGGTAGAGAAGCTTGAGCCAGCTGTATGGGATGTTCTCGAAGATGTTATCAAAGAGCATCCGGTTATGCTGAACCGTGCACCTACACTGCATCGTCTGGGTATCCAGGCGTTCGAGCCGATCCTTGTAGAAGGTAAGGCGATTAAGCTTCATCCGCTTGTTTGTACCGCTTTCAACGCTGACTTCGATGGTGACCAGATGGCTGTCCATCTTCCGCTTTCCCAGGAAGCACAGGCAGAGTGCCGTTTCCTGCTTCTGTCTCCGAACAACCTTCTGAAACCTTCCGATGGTGGCCCGGTAGCCGTTCCTTCACAGGATATGGTCCTTGGTATCTATTATCTGACCCAGGAAAGACCTGGAAATAAGGGTGAAGGCAAGTTCTTCAAGAGCGTAAACGAGGCAATTCTGGCATATGAGAACCAGGTAATTACCCTGCAGTCCAAGATTCTTGTACGTACCAGCAAGGTAATGCCGGATGGAAGCACTTTCACAGGCAATGTACAGTCTACACTGGGACGTTTCCTGTTCAATGAGATCCTTCCGCAGGATCTTGGATTTGTTGACAGAAGCATTCCGGGAAATGAGCTTCTTCTTGAGGTTGACTTCCTGGTTGGTAAGAAACAGCTGAAACAGATTCTTGAAAAAGTTATTAACACTCACGGAGCAACCAAGACCGCTGAGGTTCTGGATGCTATCAAGGCTATGGGTTACAAGTATTCTACAAGAGCTGCCATGACTGTATCTATTTCTGATATGACCGTGCCGCCGCAGAAGCCGCAGATGATTAAAGCTGCCCAGGATACTGTAGACAAGATTACCAAGAACTACAAACGTGGTCTTATTACCGAGGAAGAGCGTTACAAAGAGGTTGTTGATACATGGAAGAAGACTGATGATGAGCTTACTCACGCACTTCTGTCAGGACTTGATAAGTACAACAACATCTTCATGATGGCTGACTCCGGTGCCCGTGGATCTGATAAGCAGATCAAACAGCTTGCCGGTATGCGTGGATTGATGGCCGATACAACCGGACATACAATCGAGCTTCCTATCAAGTCAAACTTCCGTGAAGGTCTGGACGTACTGGAATACTTCATGTCCGCTCATGGAGCTCGTAAAGGACTTTCCGATACTGCTCTTCGTACAGCCGATTCCGGTTACCTGACAAGACGTCTTGTTGACGTATCTCAGGACCTGATCGTACGTGAGATGGACTGCTGTGAGAACAGATCCGAGATTTCCGGTATGTATGTAAAAGGTTTCATGGATGGCAAGGAGGAGATCGAGAGCCTTCAGGATCGTATCACAGGCCGTTTCTCCTGCGAGACCATTAAGAATAAAGACGGTGAAATCCTTGTAAAAGCAAACCACATGATTACTCCGAAGCGTGCCGCACGTATCATGAAAGAGGGCGTGGACAACATTACCGGAGGTGCTGTAGAGCAGGTTAAGATCCGTACCATCCTTAGCTGTAAGTGCAAGGTGGGTGTGTGTGCGAAATGTTATGGTGCCAACATGGCTACCGGAGAACCGGTACAGGTTGGTGAATCCATCGGTATTATCGCAGCACAGTCTATCGGTGAGCCTGGTACACAGCTGACCATGCGTACTTTCCATACTGGTGGTGTTGCCGGTGGAGATATCACACAGGGTCTTCCTCGTGTCGAGGAGCTTTTCGAGGCAAGAAAGCCGAAAGGACTTGCCGTTATCACTGAGATTCCTGGTGTTGCTACAATCAACGACACCAAGAAGAAGAGAGAGATCATCGTAACAGATCCGGAGTCTGGAGAATCCAAGACCTACCTGATCCCATACGGTTCCCGTATCAAGATCATGGACGGACAGGTTATGGAAGCTGGTGATGAGCTTACCGAAGGTAGTGTAAACCCGCATGATATCCTTAGAATCAAGGGTGTTCGTGCCGTTCAGGATTACATGCTTCGTGAGGTTCAGCGTGTATACCGTCTCCAGGGTGTTGAGATCAACGATAAGCATATCGAGGTTATCGTTCACCAGATGCTGAAGAAGATCCGCATCGAGGACAACGGAGACTCCGAGTTCCTGCCAGGAACACTTGTTGACTTCCTTGAGTATGAGGAAGTAAATGAGAAACTGGAAGCTGAGGGCTTACGTCCTGCAGTTGGAAAACAGGGAATGCTTGGTATCACCAAGGCGTCTCTTGCAACCGATTCCTTCCTGTCAGCTGCTTCCTTCCAGGAGACCACTAAGGTTCTGACTGAAGCTGCGATCAAGGGTAAGGTTGACCATCTGATCGGTCTGAAAGAGAACGTTATCATCGGTAAACTGATTCCTGCTGGTACAGGTATGAAGTGCTACAGCGATGTAGAGCTTGATACAGGAATGCCGGAGGAGCCGGAAGAAATCGAATTCGACGAGATGGATGACGATCAGGACATGCTTGATGTAGCGGAAGATTCTGAAGATCTGGAGATCAGTGAAACTCCGGAAGACGCAGAGGATGAGGATGCATTCGATGATGAAGAGGTTGACTCCGCTGACGACAGTGAAGAATAAATGAATTAGGATCCCTCAGGGTGACAGAAATGTTGCTCTGGGGGATTTTTTTGCCTTTTTACAGCTGAAGTGTGCCCAAAAATCCCACCTGCTATAGCGTAAAGCTATAACTAGCTCTATAAAACTGCGATTCCCAAAACGCTATTTAGTGGTTGCATATGGTGAAGTTCTGTTTTATAATAAGCAACATCAAGAGAAATATATAAAACATATCGAGTTACTAGGAAAGGAGAAACCAATATGACAGTATCAATTAGAACCGCGAAGATGTGTTGCAGCATGAAGATGGAAAAAGAGGTTATGTGTTGTTGCTGTTGTTGCGGCTCCATGAAGACAGAAAGAAAATAGAACAGATTTACATACATATGCGTTGATGCTATATAAGAACAAAGAAGTTTTTTGAAGCAGGGATTCGGATATGGGACCTGCTATTTTTGTACCCATTTTTAGAAAATCAGACAATTCGGAGGAAAATAAAATGAGTGGATGCGGATGCAGTTTTTCACCAGCAGAGGAAATTAAGGAAGAAGTAAAATATACAGATGCACTTGCAGAGCAGTTTGCGAAAGAAGTTGGAGTTGATCCAAGACCAAATGAAACTTTAGTAGAAATCGATGAGAGAGGCGCATTTATCAGACAGCCAAACGCTTTTATCCAGCCATTCGGTGATGAAGAGGGAGACCTGAAAGCAGAGGCAAACCGTTACGGAATCTACTGGGCAACCGGATGCAACTGGTCAAACAGACCGATCATTGTAAGAGATCTTCTTGGACTTCAGGATGTGATCTCAGATACCAGAGTGACTCATTCCGGCGAGACTAACCGCTACGGACATGCATTTGGAGATCAGCCAGGATTCAAGGATCCCAAGACAGGCGCTTACTTCTTAAGCGAGTTTTACAAAAGAGCCAATTCGGATTTCAAAGGAAGAGCTACCACCCCAACTCTGGTAGACATCAAAGAAAAGAAAGCAGTAAACAACGATTATCATCGTCTTACAAACTACATTGAAGTTCAGTTCCGTCCCTTCCAGCCAAAGGATGCGCCGGACCTGTACCCGAAGAAATTCCGTAAAGAAATCGATGAATTTAACGACTGGCTTTTCCCACATGTAAACAACGGACATTACCGCATGGCATTCTGCCAGTCACCGGAGGCTTATGATGAAGCATATGAAGATTTTTATGAATCACTTGAGAAGCTGGATAAGAGACTGGAAACAAACCGTTTCCTTTTCGGAGATTACATTACAGACAGCGATGTCCGCGTTTATGTTACCCTGGTACGCTGGGATGTAAGCTATTTCCATAACATCGGTCCGGTGAAAAAGCCAATCCGTGATTACAAAAACATCTGGGGCTACTTAAGAGAGCTCTACGCAATCCCGGCATTCCGCCACGGAAGCGATCCGCAGGTACTTGCATTAGACGGCCCCAGAAAGAAATTAGGAGAGGTTCTTTTCCGTGGATACAACGACAGAATCCTTTCAAAAGTTGATTTCGAAAAGCTTTGGGCAGACGACGGCGAGAGAAGAAAATTAAGCAAAACACCAGATGAGTTATTCCTTCGCCATCCGGAAGGAGAGACCTACGAGGATTACGCAGGCCCCATTTCCAAGACTATCTGGAACAGCCCGAAATGGGAAGACAGAAATCCGAAGAATGGAACCTTATCCGTGGACGCATCCATTAACCCGCTGAAGGGACTTTTATGAGAATCAGGCAAAAAATTTACGAGAGAGGATAGAGATTATGAAAAGATTTAATAGATTAACAGCAGTTTTACTGGCAGGTGTGACAGCAGCAAGCCTTACAGGCGGTGCAGTCAGCGTATTTGCAGATTCCGACGTAAAGGTGATCAAAGGTGTTACAAGCGGTTCCCTGGCTCCTTACTTTTATGTAGGAGATGACAATGAACTGACAGGAGTTGATATTGACATTGTGAAAGAGGTTTTTAACCGTCTTCCTCAGTATGAGCTTCAGATTGATACAGCAGATGCACTACAGGGCGTAATCAGCGGCCAGTATGACATTGCAATCAACAATTACGGCTACACAGACGAGAGAGCAGAATCCTATTACTTCTCTTTCCCATATAAGACAAGTTTTAATGAGTACATTCAGCGGGCAGATGATGAGCCGCTGACCTCCCTTCAGGATCTGGCAGACAGAGGCTACAAGATCGAGCTGACAGCCGGAAGCCTGACAGCCAATGCACTGGAGCAATGGAATGAGGAGAACCCGGATCATCAGATCGAGATCGTTTACGACAACACCAATTTCCAGGTTCGTTACCAGAACATTGTAGACGGTGTTACAGACGTTGCCATTGACGATGGCCCGCTGATCGACAACCTTCTTCCAAACTTTGGACTGGAGGGACAGCTGGTTCCAAATCCAATTGACGACGAAACACAGGAATTCCTTTTCCCACAGAACAACACCTATTTTCTCTTTGGAAAAAATGAGGAGGGCGCAGCTCTTCGTGAGGATGTGGATGCAGTGCTGAAGGAAATGAAAGAGGACGGCACCTTAGCTGAGATCACCGAGAAATATCTTGGAAAAGACACAAGCCCGGACGAGAAATACTTCGAAGAGACAATCAACTAAATCAGAGATGCAAGGAGAACGATCATGGTGGAAATTTATCGCATAGAAAAAGGGGCAGAGACCTGGAAATACAAAGCTTATGATTACGTGAGGACAGATGCCTTCTGCGTGGGACAGAGCATTCCCATAGAGCTGGAATTTTCCCATGACGAAAAGGAAGAGGACCTGCAGGCTGTGATCCTGATTGAGGATCACAAGCCAGTGGCAGGCTGCCGAATCGCTTTTCCAGACGAGAAGATCGGCAAGATCGAACGTGTCTGCGTCGTCCGGGGAAAACAAAAAGGCGGTTACGGCAGAATCCTGATCCAGGAAGCAGAGAACTGGTTAAAAGAGTACGGAGTAAACCACATCGTGATCAGCAGCCAGGACCGTGCTGCTGGTTTCTATGAAAAGCTGGGTTATCAGCTGAACCCGGATGTGGACCCGTCCGTATACGACAAGCATCATAAACAGGAAGAGAAGCCGAAGCAGGAGCCTTCCAGACCGAAGAATGCGCCGGGACCTTTTGGATTTACCTGTGTGCTTGTAGAAAAATATTTATAGAAACTGAACTTGTAGGAGAAAAATCATGGGAAAATTATTTGACGTATCACTGGTATTCACATCGATCCCGGAATTGCTGGGAAAATTACCAATCACTTTGGAGCTGGCAGTGCTTTCCATGCTTCTGGGGCTGATCTTAGGACTTGTGATGGCGATCATAAAAATGCATAAGATCAAGGTACTGACACAGCTTACCAACCTTCTGATTTCTCTCCTTCGAGGAACTCCTGTAATCGTACAGCTGTATGTGGCATTCTTTGGAATCCCAATGTTTTTCAAAGCCATCAACCAGAAATTCGGCACCAACCTTGCAGTGGCAGACATTCCTGGAATTGCCTATGCAATGATCGCACTTGGACTGAATCAGGCTGGCTTTATGGCAGAGATCATCCGTTCCGCACTTCAGTCCGTAGACAATGGACAGATTGAAGCCGCCCACGCACTTGGAATGACTTATCCGCAGGCACTTCGCAGGATCATTCTTCCGGAAGCTTTTGAGGTAGCGCTTCCTACACTGGGAAATGCCCTGATCAGCATTATCAAAGGAACATCACTGGCCTTCACCTGCGCAGTTGTGGAGATTACCGCACAGGGCCAGATTATTGCAGGAAAAACATACCGCTATTTCGAGGTTTACGTATCACTTGCTATTATTTACTGGGTAATTACCTTGATTATTGAGCAGCTGATCCGTATAATTGAAAATAAGATTCGTATTCCGGATCAGGTGGAGCTGGTAAATTTTGCCGAGGAGGACGCAACCCATGATAAAAATTGATCATTTGTCAAAAAAATTTAATGATAATGTTGTTCTGGACGACATCAGCCTAGATATCAAAAAAGGCGATGTAGTGGGAATCATTGGTCCTTCCGGAACCGGTAAATCCACCCTTCTTCGCTGCGTGAACCGCCTGGAAACACCGGAACGGGGCACTGTGACCATCGGGGATAAAACCATTGATCTTTCCGAGAAAAAGCCAAAAGACCTTTTATATCTGAGACAGAATACAGGAATGGTATTCCAGCGCTTTAATCTTTTTGAGAAAAAAACAGCTCTTGAGAATGTAATGGAAGGTCTGATCGTGGTAAAGAAGATGTCAAAGGCGCAGGCAAGAGAGATTGCCATCGAGCAGCTGAAGCTGGTAGGCATGGCACCCTGGGCAAATCATTATCCCAAGCATTTGTCGGGCGGACAGCAGCAGAGAGTTGCGCTGGCAAGAGCCCTTGCAATGAAGCCGCAGATCCTTCTTCTGGATGAGCCTACCTCCGCACTGGATCCGGAGCTGGTTGGCGAGGTGCTGGACGTCATCCGCAAGGTTGCAGCACAGGGCTACACTATGCTTCTGGTATCCCATGAGATGAACTTTATCCGTCATGTATCCAACCGTGTGATTTTCCTGGACAAGGGACATGTGGTGGAGGACGGAACACCGAAGGAAGTATTCGACCACCCGACGAACCCGCGTACCCAGGAATTTTTCCGAAAGATGAATATTATGGCACAGCCGGAGTACATGATTTAAACGAACACCTGAAAATTTCAAAAAGGAGAATAAAACAGCTGTATCGCGCAGCTGTTTTTTGCAATTGCGATTATGAGAGAAAATGAGAAAATAGCAGAAGTATTTGGCAAACTGGTATCCATTGATTCCCCATCCTTAAAGGAACGGGAGATGGCAGACTACCTGAAGAAATTATTTGGAGAAATCGGCGTAGAGCTGGAGGAGGACCAGACCGGAGAGGCAACAGGGTCCAATGCAGGCAATCTTTTTGCCCGGCTGGAAGGGGAGGCTGGATCAGAACCTTTGCTTCTTGGCGTGCATATGGATACAGTAGAGCCTTCCCGGAACAAAAAAGCGGTGTTTCACCCGGACGGAACTGTGACAAGCAACGGAACTACAGTCCTTGGTGCAGACGACCTTGCCGGTGTTACCGCAATCTATGAGGCAGTCCTCTATCTGAAAGAGAAGAACATTCCTCACAGGACGGTGGAGATTTTGATCACAACCGGGGAAGAGCTGTACTGCAAAGGAGCAAATGCTTTCGATTACAGCAAAGTCCGCTCCAAAGAGGCTTACGCTTTGGATCTTAGCGGCAAAATCGGAGCAGCCGCTTACGCTGCCCCAACTTTAATTTCTTTTTCGGCCTCTGTAAAGGGAAAGGCTGCCCACGCCGGATTTTACCCGGAAAAAGGAATCAACAGCATCCAGGCAGCAGCCAAAGCCATCGCCAGACTTCCCCAGGGCAGGATTGATGAAAATACAACTGCCAACATCGGTGTTTTTGCAGGGGGAACAGGAACCAACATTGTACCAGAAGCCTGCACGGCGAAAGGGGAGATCCGCAGTCTGAATCATGAGATTGCCATGAAGCTTCTTAAGGAGTACCATGAGATTTTCCAGGAAGAGGCAGAGAAGGCCAGAGCAGCGCTTGAATGGGAAGAAAAGCTGAATATTATTGCATATGAGACGGATCTTGGCGGAAAAGCTGCAGAAAATTACAGGAAAGCAGTGGAAAAAACAGGCCTTGAGCCAGAATTCGAGAAAACCTTCGGGGGAAGCGACAACAATGTGTTTGCTCAGCACGGAATCGAAGGGCTGGTAATCGCCACCTCCATGAACCAGGTGCACAGCTGCAGCGAATACTGCAGCATCCCGGAAATACGGCAGGTGTCTGAGATTCTGGTAAACCTCTGCACCGCAGAAAAATGACAGACATCCTGCCAATGAAAGGCTGGAAAGATATGGATAGAGAAAAATACAGGCGGGACTATCATTTGTGGTAATATTCTAGTATAATATTACGAAAACCCGGGCAGCAGTTCCGGGGATGATGATTGTGGTCAGCAATCGACTTTCTTTTTGGGAAAGGAGGGGCTTGTATGGAGAAAGGGGTTCCGGTTTCTGTCTGGCCAGAGTGGCAGCTTGTAGAGAAAATAGGGGAAGGCTCTTTTGGGAAAGTATATAAGGCGCAGCGGACAGAGCGTGGACGCACTTTTTATTCGGCCATTAAGATTATATCGATTCCCGGTAATAAGGGAGAGCTTGACAGCGTAAGATCAGAGATGAATGATGAGCAGTCTACCAGAGAATATTTTCGAAACCTGGTGGAGGACTGCGTTCAGGAAATATATACGATGGAGCATTTCTGCGGAAATTCCCATATTGTATCCTTTGAAGATTTTAAAGTGGTGGAATATCTGGACGAGATCGGCTGGGATATTTACATCCGAATGGAATATCTGACCAGTTTTATGGATTACTGCACAGGCAAGGAGCTTACTGAGAAAGAGGTAATGAAACTTGGCTGTGATCTTAGCATGGCATTAATTTACTGCCGGAAGCTGAATATTATTCACAGGGATGTAAAGCCGGAGAATATTTTTGTATCCAGATTCGGTGACTTTAAGCTGGGAGATTTTGGAATTGCCAGAGAGCAGGCGCACACAGTGGGGAATATGTCCAAGAAGGGTACCTACTCCTACATGGCACCTGAGATTTATAAAGGTGAGAAATACGACAGCAGCATTGATATCTATTCCCTTGGAATCGTGCTATATAAGCTGATGAACCAGAACAGGCTTCCGTTTCTGTCTCTGGATAAGCAGCTGATTACCTATCGGGATAAGGAGAATGCACTGGCACGGCGCATGGCCGGGGAGAAGATGCCGGCACCATCCCGGGCAAGCGCTGCCTTTTCCCATATTATACTGAAGGCATGTGCCTATGATCCACAGAAGCGTTACCGGAAACCGGAGGATATGCTTCAGGATCTGGAAAGCCTGCGGATCGCACCTGTGAATGCAGCCAAGGAGTGGGAACGCTCCCAGTGGCAGCTGGCTGATGCCCGTGATATAGAGCAGCGGCACCAGAAGAATTATGTGGTGGAAGAACCAGGTGCTGAGAAAATGGAACGGACCCAGGTGGCAGAAGAACCGCAGATTGAGAAAGCCATCCGTCAGGAAGAAGAGAAGGAGAAAAAGAACTCCAGGGACGCAAAGGAGCCGAAGCCATCCAAAAGCCTTCGCAAAGAAGACAGATCAGAGGCAGCTTCCAGACAGAAGCGGCAGGCACCGCAGCAGGAGAGAAGGATTTCTCCATGGACCATTTCCATTGCGGTTGTGGTGCTGGCAGCATGCATTATTGTTGTCGTTTATGTGAAGCTGATTCATGACGAGGACCGGAAGGCACAGAACACCAACATGGTTATGGAAGTGCTGGAAGCCAATGACAACAGCACGGCTCAGATCGATGATTTTTCCACAGCAATCCAGACCATTAAGGAACAGGCGAATACCATTGTGGAGGAACTGGCCGATTGTAAGGAAGTGGGCAAGGAAGGCGACCGACTTCGCTACTATGACAGCAACGGCAAACTTATAAAAGCACTGATCTATCCGGAAACTTCTGAGGACGGTGTTTATGAGGAATATTATTACTGGGATGAGAGACTGTTTTTTGCATACATATGGACCGGCAATAAAAAAGAACTTTATTATTATGATAAGCGCGGCAAGATGATCCGCTGGATCGATACGGACGGCGTTGTCCATGACAAGGAAAATGACAGTACAGAGTATACCAAACGCGGAGAGAAATACTGGAAAAATGCTCTGGAACAGCTGGATGAATAGCGAAGAGGAATCATATGACATACCGTATTAATTATGCTTATACCTGCCATGCGGGGAAAGTGCGATCAAATAATGAAGATAATTTCTGGTGCTGTGGGGAGATTCTTCCGTCCCAGAATCTGGGAATGCAGGAAGTGCGCGGCGGTGAGCGGCTTCGGGAGAGCTTTCCGGTGCTGATCGTTTTCGATGGAATGGGAGGAGAGAGCCAGGGCGAGATGGCAGCTTATCTGGCGTCCCAGGAATTCGGGAAATACTATGGACAAAATAAGGGGAAGCTGCGCAGACAGCCGGAGAATTTTCTTCTGGAGGCCTGCCAGATTATGAATCAGGCAGTGTGCAGCTACAGCGCAAGCAACCGGATCAATGCCATGGGAACGACCATGGCGATGATCGTGTTTGCCAGGAAGTCTGTCTATATCTGTAATCTTGGGGACAGCCGGATCTATCAGCAGAGCCAGGGGCAGATCCGGCAGATTTCCAGTGATCATGTTCTGAGAAGCTATATGTTTGGGAAAGCTCCTCTGACCCAGTTTCTGGGAGTGGAGGAAAGCGAGATGAAGCTGGAACCTTCTGTAAAGGCTCTGGAATATCAGGAGGGAGACCGTTATCTTCTCTGTTCAGACGGGGTGACCGATATGCTTTCGGATAAGGAAATCGAAACGGCTATGGCTTCCGGCGAATCTGTTGGAGACACGGTGCAGATTCTTATGGATCAGGTTCTGGAGAAAGGCGCCAGAGACAATACCACGATCATTCTCTGTGAAATCCAGCGTGAGAATCATCCGCTCAGAGCCTGGCTGCGCCAGAACAAAAAAGAAAATGAAGGTGATGTATTATGAAAAATCGTATGCAGGATCTTGATTTCGAACAGACTGTGGCATTTGACGCAGTGAAAGATTTTGAATTTACCAGAAGGGCGGCGCAAAGGTTCCGGCAGGTGGTGAGCCTGGAGAGCTTTGAAGATGAAGATGCAGAAGTGATCTTCCATTATCTCTACAAGGAGATGGAGCTGGTTTCCTTTGGAGATCATCTGAAGAGATATATTTATGAGCGTGCAGGCCTTGAGGAGCCTTACGGGGAAGTGCCCCAGGAGATATACAGGGATATTGCGGTGGAATCCTTTAAGGAAACTTATACGCCCAAGTCCATGAACCCTACTTCTACCAAGCTTCCGGCACTGGTGAATAACTGGCTGACCCAGGCTTCTGTGAAGAGAGAGACGGTTTTTCTTCTGGGCTTTGGGCTTCGCATGAGTGCAGAGGATGTATCGGATTTCCTTACCAGAGTGCTCAAGGAGCAGGATTTTGATTTTCACAATCCGGAGGAGGTAATCTACTGGTACTGCTACAGCAGGCAGCTTCCCTACAGCAAGGCAGAAGAGTACAAAGATCGCTATAAGACCATAGAGCCAGCAGCTCATAATGATATTGTGGCAGAAGCGATGAGCGGGAAGTTTATCATTGATACAGAGAAGAAGCTTCTTCAATATCTAGCATGCCTGAAAGCCGGATGGGACGATCCTATGAACGAGAAGAGTCAGGCTTTCCAGGAATTTCAGCGGCTTTTGCAGCGCGCAAAGGAAATTATTGCAGCCATGTACCAGAAGGATGAGGAGGAGAAGGGACGGAATAAGATCTGGAAAGCAGAGAATATCACGCCCTCTGATCTTGAGAAGGTAATCTGCAATGGTATTCCTATCAACCGTATGGGAAACCTGAAGAAAATGTCTGCTTCCATTCTGGCCAAGCATTTCAGTCAGAAGCGTTTCAGCAGGCAGAGAATTACCAATATTCTGAACCACAAATTCCCGGTGGAGCGTTTTGACCTTCTCACAATCGAATTCTTTATTGTGTCCCAGGAGATGGAGGATGACGATCCCTATGACCGTTACCATCATTTTATAGAAGAAGCCCAGGGCATTCTGAAGAAATGCGGAATGAGTGAGATTTATATTGTGAATCCGTATGAGTGCTTTTTGCTGATGTGTCTGCTTACAGACTGTCCGCTGGCAGTGTTCTCCGAGATCTGGGAGAAATCCTATGAAGAGGGAGAAGATGAGGGGAAAGCGGAGTAAGGGGACGCAGCGGTCAACGGCTAAAAAATAAGATGAGTCAATATAAAAAGAACCATGAAACTGTGCTGTCTCAAAAGCTTAGAATTTTGAGGACGGTTTACATTGTATCATGGTTCTTTTTATATTGCGATGGATGAAAAATCAGACACTTTTTGAAAAATCTTTCATGTTTTCATGTTAAGCATTGCGTCTCAGCCATTATAAGTCAGATAAATGGTTCTGCTTAACTGGGCGATGGTACTTTGCGCGGCAGCAGTATCGGTAAGATTCTCTGAAAGAAAACAGATTACAAGGTCATTGCCGGAATTGGTATCATAGAGGATTCCGGCATCATTTTCCACATTGGAAAGCTCGCCGGTTTTGTTGGCAACCTTTACGCCTTCCGGAAGGTCTGCCGGAATCTTGTTGCTGCGCTGCTGCTGTTTCAGAAGTGCATACATGTCCTCTGCGTGTGCCAGAATCGGATCACTGGAGGTATCTGCACAGCTCTGATAGATTTCCTTCAGGAATTTTCCGCAGTCGTAAGCGGAAGTGTAGTTATCCCCGAACTCGTTGCTGGCAAGAAGAAGCCGGCCCATGGAGGTGCTGTTATATCCATGTTCTGTACAGAAGCTGTTGACTTTCTCCATACCTGCACTGCTGTCACCGCCGCCAAGGCAGGACACCAGGCTGTTGGCAGCGTCATTGTCGCTGACGGTGATCATAGGCAGCAGATATCCATCAATGGTCTGCGCCCCGTACTGCTGGGTCAGGCTGTCGTAATTTTCATATACAGCACCCATAATGTAAAGCTTGATCAGACTTGCCGCCTGCATGGAAAAATCATTGATGGTGCCTTCTGACCCGCCGGACAGGTCACAGATGTAGACGCTCCAGGAGCCATTGGAGACGGGCAGTGTCAAACGGATCTGTGCAAGGAGGTCTTCCATGGTCTGGTCCGCTTTATTGTCAAAAACAGAATTGCCCTGCGATGGGGAAATGGCGCCGTCTTCGGCATTGGCTTCAGGTGTATTAGCATGTGCTTCTGACGGCTGGGAACTGTCATCTGGCGCAGGTTCCGGCTGATCGGCAGACGGATCCTGGCTGGCATCTGCCTGCTCCGGAGCCTGTGTCACTGGCATAGGGCCGGCGCTTTCTCTTTCCGAAAAGCCTTCCGGTGAATCAGAAGCATCCGCAATATCTCCGGAAGTAAATCCGTCATCAGCCTCTGCATCGCCAGAGGTGAACCCATCTTCCTCCCTGGCACTGGCGGTCTGGATTTCTGTCTGCGTGCTGGTGGAAACATTTTGCTGGCGAACGGTGAAATAAATAATTAATAAAATAAGGATTACAGCAATCGCGCTGAGAAGCATCAGCAAATAAGAAGAAGCTGGCCGTTTCTTTTTCATCAGTTTTCTACATCCTTTCCGACGGATTCAAAATAAGAATCGATACCGTCTGCAATTCCTGTGACCATGGTATCCTGAAAATCAGGATCGCTCATCTGAAGGTCATCATGTTCGTTTGTCATAAATCCCATTTCCAGAATGGTGACTGGGATGGTGCTCCAGTTGATTCCGGTCATATTATCCGCATAGGTAACTCCCCGGTTGTCAAATCCGGTTGCCTGGCAGTAGGAGTCCAGAACACACTGGGAAAGCAGATTGGACTGTTCATAGAGGGAAGCAACATAAGGGTTGGCAGAAGAGGGAGAAATGGTAAGGGCACCGGAGGCAGCAGAATCAGCCCCGTTGGCATGGATCCGCACACAGATTTCCGCGCCCTGCTCAGCGGCATATTCTGCACGCTCTTTATTGCTGATCGCTGTGTCGTTATCTCTTCTGGTAAGCACAACGATGTAGCCGCGGTCTGTAAGCTCCTGTTCCAGCTTCAGGGAAACGTCCAGATTCAGCTGGTATTCTTCAAGCCCGGTGAAAGCCCCCTGGGTACCCGTGGAAGCCTTCGCCTTCATTTCTGTGGAGCCAGGTCCGAGAGGCTCTAAGGCGCTCATATCTACATTCGGTCCTTGATGCCCGGGATCAATTGCCACAGTGTGACTGTCCGTCTGGGAAAGCTGCTGGTCTGTTTCGGCAGTTTCGGCGCAAACGGTATGTATAGAACCTGGAATCATGCCCCATAATAGAGAAGAGATCAAAAAAGAAGTTTTTATAAGATGCTTATGATAAGGTTTTACAAAATGCAAAGACATAGCATGTCCCCTTTCCGAGTATTTGCAGAATACCAAACTGTCAGGTTTTATTGGTGATACTGCAGTTGGGAAATCTTTTTACTTATTATAATAACGCATAAATAGGAATGCAATGTAAAGTTTGGTTTCTGTGAAAGGGGATGGGTTTGAAAAATGTTTTTTCGAAAGCACATTTTAATAAGAAGAAAGCAGTACGTATTAAAACTTTACCGCAATAACTAGAGCGTGTTTGAAAAATCATTCCCGCGATCTGCACGCCCCACTTTGCGGTATATTTTGCCCGAATTCAGTTGCCGTAGCCCGCTACGGCGCCCTCATCCGGACAAAATCTCCCACAAATTGTGACGCACATCTTGCAGAAAGCCTTTTTCAAACACGCTCTAGCACAACGAAAATTAAGTAACCGCCATATTGACTTGCCTGATTTTTCATATGCCGCGTTGCCGTCAGTCGCCGTAGCCAACGCTACGCCGCCATCCTCCGCCTTGCATATGAAAAAATAAGGAAAAATTGCAGAAAAACACCTTGACAGAGATATGCAGACAGGATATAATCAAAAAGCGTGCGAAATAAGGCATTTTTTTCCGCGCTTACTAAGATAATAGCAACCGCAAGGAAACCCCATAGAAGAATCTATGGAGAAATAAATCGGGAGGTGAAATGGAATGCCAACATTCAACCAGTTAGTAAGAAAAGGACGCCAGACAGCTGTTAAGAAATCTACAGCTCCGGCTCTGCAGAGAACTTATAACTCTTTAAGAAAGAAAGCAGTTGAGCAGTCTGCACCACAGAAACGTGGCGTTTGCACAGCTGTTAAAACAGCTACTCCTAAGAAGCCTAACTCAGCTCTTAGAAAGATCGCCAGAGTTCGTC
>OLWA01000821.1_pt1 | contig 36158 bp, 32 predicted proteins | sample 1673251 | NCBI WGS metagenome assembly OLWA01 (sample SAMEA3178937, study PRJEB25190) | human gut metagenome | biome: human gut; feature: human-associated habitat; material: faeces | place: Austria | collected 2013 | reverse complement strand
TCATCAGCTCGCCGTGCTCCTTCATGTAGCAGCCGTAGATGTACAGGATGTGGTCACCGGTGATGACGTTGCCCTTCTCGTCCACACACAGGCAGCGGTCAGCGTCACCGTCAAAAGCAAAGCCAACGTCCAGACCGTTCTCCACCACAAACTTCTGCAGACCCTCGATATGGGTAGAACCGGCATTGTTGTTGATGTTCAGACCATTCGGCTTGTTATTGATAACGTAGGTATCTGCGCCGAGAGCATCGAACACAGACTTAGCAATATTCCAGCTGGAGCCGTTGGCACAATCCAGACCGACCTTGACACCCTTGAAGGAGTAGATGCCCAGAGAGATCAGATAGCCCATGTAGCGGTTACGACCAGAAACATAGTCCACCGTGCAGCCGATGTGCTCCCGGTGGGCAAAGGGCAGCTCCGGCCAGTCCTTATCGAACACGTGCAGTTTGCCATCGATGTAGTCCTCCACCAGCAGCAGAGTCTCCTCGGGCATTTTCTCACCGTAGCAGTCAATCAGCTTGATGCCGTTGTCATAATACGGGTTGTGGCTGGCAGAAATCATGATACCGCAATCAAAGTCATCCACGCGAGCGATGTAAGCCACAGACGGCGTGGTAGTGACGTGCAGCAGGTAGGCGTCTGCGCCGGAAGCGGTCAAGCCTGCAACCAGACTGTACTCGAACATATAGGAGCTGCGGCGGGTATCCTTGCCAATGACAATGCGGGCGGGCTCGTTGTTGCCGTTGCGCTCGCGCAAGGCGTTGTAGTACCATCCCAAGAAGCGGCCAACCTTGTAAGCGTGGTCAGCGGTCAGATCAATACCTGCTTCCCCACGGAAGCCATCGGTTCCAAAATATTTTCCCATTCTTGATTACCTCGTTCCCAAAAGCGAACTTTTAGTAGTGTATATGCTTTCCCCCGTTGCCTGATGCCCCTGCAAAGAGAGATATCTTCATCTGTAAAGTGCATCGAATCGGGGACACTGTAAGTTCAGTATAGCACAATTCTTGGAGCAAATCATCCATTCTGCAAATTTTCTCCCTGCAAGTGGACAAATAAACACGGGGTTACCGTAAAACAGCGTCCTTTAGACAAGCAAAGAGGCATCCGATTCTGACATCGGGTGCCTCTTTGCTTTGTGGAACTGTGCATTCACCGGGCGGTTGCTTTGCGCAGATGCTCAGCTTTTCTGTACTCATTTTTTAGGATTCGCCTTTGCATCTTCAACATAGCAAGGGTGCATATTGGCAACAGTCTCATTTCAAAATGTTAATTTTTCACTTGCAGGATTCGATTTCTCTCGTTTGCCAGACGCTCGATCTTATTCACACTTGCGTCAATCAAAACATCATTTTCGCTAAGGACTGCATTTTCCAGACATTCCAGCTCACGCACGACCTGGTTCTCAATGCTCTTTGTTGTAGCACAGGATCTTGCGGGGCTGGTGCTGATCAAGTCGTACAGCTTCTGAATTTTGCGATAATTATTTTTGCCCTTGACTTCCGATAACAGTTCTTTCAATTTCATCGAGCAGCCACGGATATACACCATTTCATCCTGATGCCGTTCCGCGGCTTGTGCTGTATAGGTATCCGCAATTGCATTTATAAACAGTGCAACCACAAATCCAATCATTATTGCAAACTGACTAAACAAGGGGAGTTTGTATCCCGCAGGGCTCCAGACAATAAATATCGTGCCGATTACAAACTCTACCGCAAAGTATGTACTAGTGATCGTATAAATAGAGTTTCTTGACATGACATACTGCGTCCCCTTTTCTGCCAGAAACGGAGCAACCAGTACGACCAGAAATGAGAAATGAATAAACACATACGAAATCCATGCAGAGGCAGAATGATCCAGTCCCCAAACGCCGAAATAAATAACATTGATTAGCAGTAAAATCGCCAAATTGATCAAGATCTTTAAGGTTTTTACCTTTTTCATAATCATTCCTCCATGTTACATTCGGCTTAAAATTTCTTTCATTTTCGTGTCATAAACTTCCTGAGGAATCAGCCCTGCTTCCAACATTGTTTTCAGCTTCTTCAAAGTTTCGATGGGGTCCTCTTTGCTTTGCACAAAGCGGCCCGAAGGCTGCGGCTGCGGTGCTGCGCTCTGTACCGGTGCCTGCTGTACAGGAGTAAACATCTGCTGTGCCATATTGGAGAAAACCCCTCCAGCCGCCATGCCTACCCCCATGCCTGCACCAGCAGCTGCCACTCCGCCTGCTCCCGGATTTGCTGCCAATGTTTTGAGAATATCTGCACTTTGCTGCCTTGCCCATTCGTCACCAAGAATCTGCTGGACAGCTTTGTCCGCTTGTGCGTTTCGCATTTTTGCGATTCCGTCCATGCCGATTTCATCATAACGTCTGCGCAACGCATCATCCAGAACGTCTAAAGACGCAATAGAAAATTTGATCAGCCGCAGACCATATTCTTCAAATGTCGTTGATATGGAAGGCTCGATTTGTTCTGCAATTTCTTCGATATGTTCCTCAATGCCATATAACTCTGTCGTTGTTTCGTTAAGATAGCGCGTCAAGTTTGACCGAATCTTTCCCTGAAATTCACTTGCGAAGAAATCGTCGATTACTTCCTGCTGGTTAATATAATTATATCCGTTGCCAACCAGCTTTGTCAAAAATATGCCCGGGTTCGAGATCTGAATCTTATACGAACCTCTTGCGCGCAGCTTTGTAGCCACGCCAAGCATTTTATCACGCACCTGAATCGGTGACGAGGTTCCCCAAAGCAGCTCCATGCTGTGGGATGTTTTTACAAAATATACTACACAGTTAAAAGTCGAAACACCGCCCGAAAGCATATTGCGGAGACGTCCGATAAACGGATAGTTTTCCGTAGAAAGCTTATAAGTACCATTTTCAAAAATCTGCTCAATCACGCCGCCTTTGATGAAAATAGCTTGTTCGCCAGGCATAACGACCAAGGTTGAATTTGTATTAAAATCTTCCTCCGGCTGACGCCAAATGATCGCATTAGCATGCCCGGAATTTTTAATTACATCGGTAAAGTGTTTTTTTCCGCCAAGATAAGCTGCTTCATTCGGATTTTTAAAAATAGGCATATCAATACTCCTTTACTTTCATCTGCTGAAATCAGCTCTGCATCATTTTCACAAATGCAATGATTATTAAGACCAGCTCAAAAACAGACACCTTCAGAAAAACCTTGCAAGAAACCGGAACCGATCGTTTTGCACGAGAAAAGCAAGCCGACAACTTTTTACTTTTCCACTTTTCTTATTTTTCCGCTTTCAAGCAATTCCTCTGTGCTCATATAGAGCGGCTTTCCGTCCTCACCGTATAAGCGCTTTCCGTATTCATCCATTTTAGGGAAATTATACTGAAAGCTGCCATTATCGCCTGTCTTGTCCTGCCACGGCTGAAATGCAATGCCGCTCTGATCCACTTCCAGTCCATCTTCGACCACTTCGTATGTAGACAGGGTTCGTTTCTCTTCTACATCCGGCAAATTCAACGAGTCATAGTCTGCTCCCTCCTCTGCAAAATAACGGCCTCCGGTATCTGAATGTGTATATTGATCGAAGCGCGTTCCTTGCGGAACATTGATAGCTTCTTTTTCGCCTGTCGTGTCAGGCCCATAATTCACTTTCAGCGTACCTTCTTTTATATAGTCTGGATCATCATAGTCGAACACCTTTCCATTGACAGCACCAAAATCGTCATCGCTAAGTTGTTTGAGTTCTTCGTCCAAAACAACATCTTCCTCGATTGACTCTTCCGTTTCTTCCGTTTCTTCTGTTATTTCCGTTGAAACTTCTTCCGATGTGTTTTCGTCCAAAAATTCAACATCTTTTTCATCGCAGGCATCCTGACATACTGTATAATTGACACCGTCGTCCGTCCAATGAATATCCCCATCATCCTCAACAATTTCAGTGTCCGTCATATCTTCTTCGGTCGCAGTTGTATCTTGTTCAACATCTGAACTTATGTCACATGTTTCATCGAATTCATCATCCATTTGTTTTCACCTTCTTACTTTTTTAATGATGCCTCGATTTGCGCATCTGAAACCTTGATCTTTGTTTCATAGCGAATTTTTCTCCACAAATGTACTTTAACGCAAGAAAGAAGCTCTCTGCTATAGGGTTCGTCATTAAGTTCTGCCACGATCAAGGCAGAAATATGGGCAAATACTTCTTTCAAGGACGAAAAATCCGCAGTATCCGATTTCAGGTTTCGTACAAAAATTCGACGCGCGATTTCCTTTGCCAATAAGCGGCGATTATAGTCGCAGCAGGTTCTGCAGCATGGAACGATTTCGCAATACGGATACGGGCGCAAGAACTCTGGCTTGTTTCTCCAGTATGTGCTCAACGATGCGATGGAGCTGTCCGAAAGCGAAATGTCAATATTGTTCTCCAAACGATAATTTGGTGTCAGAATTTCTTCAGCTGCGTCTAATCGGTTAAAGAACAGATATGCTTCACCCGGCTTCAAACGTGCCATCCGAGCCGATTGTGTCTCGTTCAGCCCCATACTATCCGATAGGATTTGGCGATCCATCGCCTCCACGATTCGGAAGGCGACCTTCATATCGGTTAATGCTACCACATCTGTCGAAACTTTTCTCGGTGATTGATCTGCAATTATCATTCCAACACCATACGAACGCAGCTCTGCGAGCATCCGCTTAATCAGACCTTGCGCAATAGCACTGGGGTTGGCCTCTCCTACTCCCGCAAAATTTGTATCTGCGTCTAAAAGCACATGGGCTTCTTCCAAAAGAATCACATTTCGCAGGCCGCCTTTTCCAATATAATTGCTGTTCACATAAGCGAGGATCGAAAGCAAGACCAGAGAAATAATCAACGATTTCTGGTCACTATTTTCGATTGCTGACAGCTCGATAACCGTAGGCTTTGTTAGGAGATCCTCGATTGGAATGGAATAATAATTATCAAACAGCCTGGCCAGACTATTTAGCCGAACCACACCGGCCCGGCCAATATTTCGTGCATCTCCTGTATAACCAATGCTGTCAAATGTCTCCCGAAAACATTTAATGAAATCCGCTATATTAAATATCTTTCCCTTGTCGCTGACAGTATAACTGTCCAACCATCGAAAATCCGAATAGCAATTATGAATCGCCTCCTCGAAGATCTTGTCCAAAGGAGTAGCCATTGAAACTGCTGCTGCAAAAGCAGTTTTCAAAGTGGATTTATACGTTTCAAGCCGAACATTTTTAGGGGGAACGAATGGGTTAAAAACAAAGGGCGAGATATAATTTTTTCCCGGAGTGAATATCTGCAGTTCTGGAATACTTTGAATCAGGGCACGGTATTCGTTCTTTGCCGGTTCGATAACCAGAAATGGTATCTTGTGTTTTTTCCACAACTGATCCAGTAATCCCACCGAGAATGTTGTTTTGCCGGAGCCTGGTGTTCCTACAACCAGCATATGCTTTGCTATATCGTCCAGCTGAATGCCAATTGTACAATTTTCACCAGAAGATTTCAGAACACCAACCGTAATGTCTCCTGCATTGATCAGATTATCTGAATAGGTTTGACTGTTTTTTATTGACTCGTTGATCTGTAATCCCGCGCGAATTGTTGAACCACCGATCGGTAAACGAAAAATTTCACTGGCTTCTTCTGCGGTCAACAAATATGGAAGATTATACAAGGCAGTATAATATCGATTGGGAATAGACCAGAGCTCTGGATTTCGTTCAGCCTGCAGCAACACTTCATGAATTGCCCATGGCAACGGATAAAAATTCCCGCACAGATTGGCCTCCTCTGTTTGAAGGCGGATGAATTTTATCTGTGCCTTTGAATTGCATCCAGAATTCAGTTGCCCGTATAATGCGGATGCAACACTATCTCCCTGCAAGCGACTTCCATATACTACAAAGTTAAAATCAAATAATGCCTGATCCTGATTATCGTGATAAAAGCGGTATGTTTCCAATGGATTGCTTGCGCTTGCAAAACTAACGTTACCGATCCCCTGCTCCATTATTCCATGAGACAACGTATCGAGCATTTGGAAATTCTGTTCCAGGGAAGCTCGTGTTTCCGGAGCCAGCACCGTCGGGATCAGCTGGATCGATACTGCAACATTTGGAAATCCCATCAAGCTATTAACCAACTTGCTTAAACCTGCTGTGCTTTCTGGAATTCTATCAAGCCCAAGACAAGAAGGCATCAGCATATTCTGCAAATTGATCAGCTTTTCATCCTTGACCAATGCTATTATGGAGGACGTATCCACTTCTCTCAAAAGCGGCAAAAACGCCTCGACGTCAACATCACTATATGTGTATTTCTGAAGCCGCAGCGTTACCGTACACAGATTTGCCACCTTGTCTAGCAAGGATGCTACCGTAGCCTCATCTTGCCCGATTCCGCGTAAAATCAGAAACATGCGGATAGCGGCCTGATATGGCTGATTTTGTACAGGTTCTGTACACCATAGCAACTCTATTGCAACATCAGGAAATGAATTATGGGAGGATAATGAAAAGTTTTTGCAGCTTTGATAAACTTCAGCCAACATCCCCATCATGCCATTTTTGAAATCTTTAATGGCATCCATTTCATTTGAATATTGCGGCACCAAAATAGAGTAGTCTGGCACAGACACAATTTCAATTGCTTTTGCCCCAACAATTTCGCCACTTGCAATTCTTTTGAAGCGAATCAATTCTGTTTTGTCCATAGTTTTCCATTAAGTCAATCATTGAAAATCACAGAAAAAATCGGATACCAAAAATGTGAATGCAGTTTTATGGAAACCACATTCACATTTCAAATCAAGCAAATTATTTCTGTTCGGAAAAGCCGCCTTCAAGTCCCTTATCTTATAATGCTATCGCGCTATTATAAGATAAGCGCTTTAAACGGTAGCATATTGACTGTCGCTCAAATCGTCCATCTGCTCATACGGGGAATAAATTCCCTTTAGTGCACGATCCTTCTGCGTAAAGTGTTTCACAGCCTCATCTGCCTGCGCGTTGAAAGCATCCAGCTCATGCTTTAGAGCGCCATAAGCAGCCTTATATTCCGCAGACTTCTTGTTATGCAGATAAATAATTGCACCCGCTCCGGCAGCACACAAAATTCCAACAATGAAGCTCCTAGAGTTTCCCACAAACTGAAGTGCCGCCAAGATCAGCGCCACAATTGCCGCAATTTTCAAAGCATTCATTTCAGGTTTCTTCAACGCTTTAATCGCAGCAGTCTTTTCTCTCAAGAACTGAACTCTCTTGGGGTCAAGAGGCACCTCGGTGTAAAAACTACGCTTTCCAGTCGAAGAAATATAGAGAGAATACTCCTTGTCTGCATAAACGTATACAATATGATAAATGCCCAGAAAAATACGCACGATCTCATCTTTCTGTACACTTGAACTGCCAATCGTGAGGTCTCTTACACGCTTGCCCGCCAACTGATCGTACGCCTTTTGCTTTAAGCGATTCTCAATTTCAGGACGAACCAATTGATTAAATGCCGATGCCTGAGGCATATTGTAATCAAACGTGTTAACATCAGCCGGATATTCCAGCTCTTCAATATCAACCAAGCTGTCAGGCGAGCAATTCATATACAGCTTTTTTACAACATCCGTAAATTGCTTGTTGCCACTGGCAACAAGCGTTTCAGAAGACGACACGCTACCGCTCATTTGTGTCCATTCCACATAGCGTTCTTTTTCCACACGAACCTTGTCGCCCAGATCAATTGCAGTCTTATGCTCACGAATATTACCCGCATCATAAGTGTAATTTCCCATGGCATTGCAATAAAACAAATATGCAGGCACACACAAATGCTCTTCTTTTACAATCTCTACGCGTTCCAGCAAATCCAACGGCATGCAGGGCGAGTTTGTTAAAACTTTAACGATTCGTTCGTGAAGTGCCCCAACATCTGCGGCAAGAGGCATACCACTGTTAATGTTTTCTTTTGCCTGAATTTCCGCATTTTTTACCAGACCCTCAATTACGCATTCCGTCCGGCAGGAAGGACAAACAACTTTTCCCTTCGATCCCTTAGGTATAACAAGTGGCGCTCCGCAGTTATTGCAGTGAAAACTTTTTACCGTCGATTCTGACATCATTGCATGATTCCTCCGTGATTAAATTTTTCACAACCCTATAATGTCATTATATTTCTGTCTTTTAATAATGTCAATATTAGTCATAACGGATATTACCTTATCATTCTGTGCGTAGCAACCTATTTTTTGCAATTGATCAAACGTATCAGCTTTTCCTTCGTTTCGTCAGACAAATCGCTTAGTCCAAATCGATAAAAGATCCCGTGAAGATAGGTAAAGGGTGGCTGCATCTGATCTTACAACCGCCCCATATCGTAATCTTTCCATCACATAAAAACACCCTTCCTCTCACGGAAATCCGCAAAAGGAAGGGTGTCGAACTCAATATCCTGTTGTCGTACCAATCACAACATGTCCGTACCAGCAAAGCCGGTACCAGCCATTATTCAGCACAGCACCTCAAGCACTTTTGAGCGTAGAACTGTAATTAGCAGTTCTCAGCGAAGTACTTAATGGTACGGACCATCTGAGAGGTGTAGGAGTTCTCGTTGTCGTACCAGGACACGACCTGAGCCTGATAGGTGTCATCGTAGCTACGCTAAATTTTCACGATTTTTTTGTGATCGTTCATAATTTCGAAACAACAGTTACAGTACCACAGCATACCGTTGTCGTACCAAAACTGGCTTGTTCGTACCAAAATTATACCACGTTTCAGCGTTATTTTCAAGTTCTTTCGCGATTTTGTGTTTTTGGTTTTTTGCATTTCCGCACTTTTTATGTGTATGGATTTTCATGTGATATCGTGCTCACTCTTCGGAGCGTCCGGGGCCCGGGGCTTCCGCCGGGGGCGTCCGCCCTGCCCAGATGCGCTCCTCAGGGTGGTGATGATAAAGTTGAATTACGACTTGATTGGTACATTGATGGGCGGAATTGAGTGATGGGTTATTGCTGATTTTTGAAGGTTACTTTTGAAGTGATTGAAGCTGTTTTGATGTGCTGACTGCCTTGATAGCTTCTTGTCTGTGATGTTCCTTTGCTTTGCTTCTACCCTCCCCTGCTACCTCTTTTGCTGAAATTTCACCGGAAGTGATTTTGAGGGATGCAGTGAGAAACGTGTACATTTGTTCGATATAAAACAGCTGTTCTATTATAAAACCGCATGGATGAGATTTTGTAGCCACACCCACACGGTTTGAGGTCTGAAAAGTTTATTTCAGCTTTGCGAGGATCTCGTCTGCGCTTACACCGCTTGCCAACAGTTTTTTCAGCACGTCCTCTGCTTCAGCTTTCTTTGCGGATTCTGCTGCCTTAGTTTCAGCTTTGATCTTTTTGGCTTCGATTCTGGCGATTTCCTTGTCGATAGATTTCAGCGCAGCTTTCTTGGTTTTCAGGTCAGCTTTCAGAGTGTCGATATTAACGGTGATAGATGCAATTTCAGCAGCAGTGGCTTTCTTTGCAGACTGCTTTTCGGCAATCTGTGTTGCAAAATCAGTGGTCTCCGTTTTGGGCTGATTCTTGCTACCCTTAGGACGTGGCATAAAGCGCTCTCCTTCTTTATATTTATTGCATATTTAGTATAACACTGCAAGAAAGAAAACTCAATATCAAAGTTTCTTACCTTTATTCCAAGCAAAGTACTATTTACAGAACGTACTTTTTAAGTACAGGGACTTGATACATAATCCATGATCCAATAAAAGAGGCGCTGACGAAAAACATCCAAAATACAAACGTAGCAACTGGATATATACCTTCAAATTTTGCAGGTGTAAACTTCAAGAACTTATACATAAAATTGATAAATACTGGATGAATCAAATACACGCCAAAACATAGTCTGTCTATGTTCCAAACAAATTCCACTTTTGTGGTTGTTAATCCAATAAAAAGGACAAAAACAGTAATCGCTAAAAATGCAATTATCGGAGAATCATAACTCAGAAGATTCTTACACTCTGGATAATGGTATATGCTTTCAATCGCAATTGAAACTATCTCTAAGGCGAGCAGTATCATAAAATATTTTTTCTTCTTCAAAAGATGAGATTTAGTATAAATATATCTTCCTGCTAATACATAGAAAACTGTAAATCCAGTAATCGGGAGTCCAAAAGCAATAGTCATACCTGAAATCTTATCAATCCACTTTACGACAAAGCAAAAGAGGAAAGTTACACCTACCGAATAAAGCACAGCGTTATCATCAGAATTGTTTACAAATGCTTTTAAAATTGGCAATATTAAATACAATCCGATCAACGAATACAGATACCACAAATGACTCCAGCTATTTCCGTTAATTACATTTATAATAGCTTCTAAAACAATTTCAGCGTTGATGGTTTTTACATTAAGCACAATTTCTAATATTGAAAATGGCACGCCAAATATAAACAACGCCAAAAGAATTCTCTTTACATATTTATTAACACAAATTCTAAATGTAATCTGTCGGCTAGGGTCAAGGAGCAAAGTCCCACTAATCATCAAAAACACCGGGACTGCCCAATTCATCAAAAGATTATTTGTTGTAAAAAATATTACTTGTTCCTCTGTAAGCGAAAACTGTGTACTGTTATTTGAAAGCGTATTATTAGTATGTAAAAAAACAACCGCCAAGGTTGCCGTAATTCTCAAAAGGGAAAGATCCGCTTGCTTGCTTGCTTGCTTGCTTGCTTGCTTGCTTGCTTGCTTGCTTGCTTGCTTCTAAATTATCCATTTTATTCTCCCAATCGTCAAGTCTAAGTATTATGCATCTGTTATCTTGATTGGATACACCCTTATACACCGATAACAACACACACATTTATTATTGTAGACATTCTTTGTCCTTTATCATAGCGATAGCATTTGGGGACAAATCACATAATAGGCCACACCTCTTCAGAAAGGAATCAAAAAATTAGCAAATTTGTGGGAAGATTTACTAAGCAAGGCGGATTTTTCTTTTAGTCTTTCTACACATACGATCAAACCTGCCGTGAATTATTTGTTCCTCGGACATCTATCTATTAAGGCTCCCCATAATTTTCCTCAATTATCTTTCACAGATATTCCGTATTTAGCCCTCACCCCCTATAAATTTTCATCATAATCAGAACTTTTTTTATTTCTTGCTTGATGCTCTTCACAAAACAAGTCTTCCAAATCATAGAATTGAAACTTTTATTCTCATGAATCCCATCTAAAAATACATCTCTTTGTTTTGTCATAACTGATGGTGCTAGTAGCTGATGGTTATGTTGTTGTGCCAGATTTAAGTCTACTGGATGCAATTCAACATTCGCCCTTTTCAGAATCTGTTCGCCTTTTTCTGTTTGACATAGTGCAAGAGAAATCCCCTTTTGCTGCTCATCAATCGGCAACTCACTTCCCCACGAATCTCCAATTGTAATATCAGAAATGCGGTTCAATTGTGCATATTTGCATCCATAACAATTCTCTGTATAAAACAGTCCACCCAAAAAGCCAATCATGTATGAATCCAATACGCCTTTGGCTCCAACACTTTTATAATCATTCTCTTTACTTTGCTCAACTTGAAAATGATCTTTCCGGCGGAAGCGAATTGCAGAAAGCGAATTCAACTCTACTTTATGCGCTTTCAAAAACAATTCCAATAATTGTGGTGCAGGTGATCCATGACATATCAAATCAATCGTATATAAATTTTCTTTTAACCTGTCACTCAAAAAATTCTGTACACCTGCGACATGACAAGGCAACCCAATAAATAGAACTTTGCTTCCAGCTATTAACTTTTTTCTCACTTCTTTATATATGCCAGCCGGATTACTCTTTACATATTTAGAGCCGGCCATTGCGTTTAGATCTGCCTCAGTTTCAAACGCTCTATATTTAAACGCTCCTTTTTCAAAAGCACATGTAAAAACAGTTCCACCATGCTCTATAAAGGCTCTTGATATTTCCGTTGCAAATCCACCAGAAGCGCATTCTTTTCTGGTCATTTCATTTTTTGACCATCCCTGATACCAACTTATCGGCTTTTGGGGTAACACAGGATTATTTATTTGGCATACCTTATTACACGCTCCACAATTGACACACATCGAATCATTTATTTCTGCGTTACACGATTCTATCGTAATGTGTACATTTATAGCTCTTTTTGCACATATATCTGCACACGCCATACAACCTGTGCATTTATTCAATTCACAAACTGTTCTCATTTATTATTTCCCTGCATTAAAAGATTCAAATACCGGATTGACCGCTCACGATAATTTTTGATGTTCCTGTTTATGTCATTAAAGTTGATTTGCGGTATTATCACTTGTTCCTTTACCATCCTATCTTTCACTTCATGCGCCCCCAACACATCAATCAAGTCATTCATCCTTGAATTTCCTTTGTCATCTTTTTCAAAGAGAATAACTGGTCTATTAAAAATCATAGAAAATGAAAGGCCATGGAAAGAGTTTGTAACAACACATTCCGCATGACTAATCAAGTAAATGAATTCTTCTGGTTTACAGTTCCAATAATAGTGGTCTGTCTTATTCAGTACATCTTCCCAGAACGTATTCACCGACAGGACTTTATATCCATATTTTCGTGCTAATTCTTTTCCGAATTCAAATATTTTTTTCTGCCTATTGAAAGCATAAATCAAAATATATTTTCCATTTGGCAAACTATGCGGTCTTTTTGAAAGACTTCTCCATTCATTCTGTTCCAGAAGATACACCGGGTCCGATACAACTTGAATACCTTGCAAATCTGCAGTCTCAAGTATTTCCTTTGCAGATTTTTCCCGTAAGGATACATAGTCGAACTGTGCTAACTTTTTCTTCAGAAAATTCAGCTGCTCATCTTTCAAGGAATCCATCCCAAGGCTTGCAGCATACGATGCTTTTATTCCTTTTTGGACAAAATCCAAATAGAAAACATCATCCTTCCCGTTCGGCAAATTAAAATTCCAAATCTGATCACTGCCTGCAATAAACAGGTCCGCCTCACTCTCCGATTTTTCGATTTCTTCGTAAGTTTTATATTCCACAGTCATTGGAACATATTCCTTTAAGAAACCATAAAATACTTTTTCTGATTTATAATTGTCAGGAATTCTAATTACTTTTCTCAGTGCCAATTTAAGTTTGTTCTTTGTTTTCGTTGAACCTTTATAATACCAAGGTCTATAGTTAATTACCTTTGCATCGTTTCCCTGTACAGCAAGAAACTTGCATAGTGCATACGTTTGAAGGACTGCACCATAATTATAGGCATAATGACACGTTATGATTTTAATGTCCATCACAAATTCCCCATTAATAGCATTCGCTCTAACTCAGCAGCACAACTTAATGCTGCTTTCGGCTTCATTGTATTTCTGCCGCAATAATGATCTATTGTGTTGCCTACTGCTCACCACGTAGAAGTATACAATAATTCGAGCAGCATAGCCTGTGTATTGGAATACACAGGCATATTTTATTTACTCACCGCAAAGATTGCTTAAAATATTAGCCAATATTCTTCTTTGGTCGATTTAAGGGAGTGCAGCATAGATTATAAATCATCCTTCAATATCACGAGTCGATTCAGCTTTCTGCATTTCTTTCTTGAAATCCCTCAGCATGTCTAAATAATTATATTGCGGTTTATAGCCGAGTTCTTCCACAGCAGGTGTAATGTCCATAACATACTGTGGTGCATTTGGCTTGTCCGGTCGCATGACAATCTCAGACTTTCTGCCATCTTCGCCGAAAACTTCAACCATTCCTTTAATCTGATCCAAAAGCGACGTTCCGATACCCGTTCCTACATTGTAATATCCACAGGGTCTATCAACAAAGAGCGCTTTGTAAAGCATTTGGCAAAAATCCTTGACATAAACCATATCTTTCACACGACTGGAATCTCCCCAGACCTCAATAGTCTCACCGGCTCTTGCTTTGTCAATTAACAGACGATAGCCAATTTTTCTTTGAAGCCCATCGACATAAAATGTATCCACTGGAGAATACAGATAAATTGTCGGCAAACGGAATATAAACCTTTTTAGTCCGTACATTTGGTGATAGTTTTCAATCATATCTACCGCAAAATTTTTCGACATAACATAAATTGTATGGTCGCTCGTAAAACTAAACTTACGGGGCAAATCCACGGTCAGTAACGGATTTTGTTCACCGTAATCCTTTATGTCACCAAAACTTTGCGCGAAGAGAATCCTATCCGCGTTATTCACTCTGCAATATTCAAGAATATTCAGGTTGCCAATAATATTGACATCAATATACTTATAGGGATTATAGCCTTTCATTCTCGCCGGCATTGCACCGGCAAGGTCAACCACGGCATAGATGTCGTTTGGCAGTTTAGAAAATTCTTCTTTCTTTGTGATGTCAACCCTATAATACGGCACTTTGAACTGCTCAAAATAGTGAGTTTCGCGGGTTCCTGTTGCAATAATCTGGTATTCATCGCCTACGTAATGCTCTAAAAAGTACTTGACAAAATACTGCCCCGTATCACCACTTGCGCCAAAAACAACTATTTTTTTCATCATAAAGCCCTTTCCGATTGTCACGCCAATTTCACTTTAACATATTTGCTTTGGTTTCCGAGGACTTCCTCAATCCGTTCCTGGCTCTCAAACTTGAGCACCAACGTACCGATTGCTTCGTTTGCGGCTTCAAAGCCACCAACAGGTGTACCTTCTTCAATCCAAAGGTCGCGTTCAACGACGTTTACTTCAATCTCATCAGAAATCCAAAGTTCCTTGAACACACCCGGTTTATCACTATGAAGAATGATTTCTGCCCAGCAGCCATCATACGGTTTCTGTTTAATCTCGTCCACCGGAAGACCCACTGAATACTTGACCATATTTGTAATCATGTCTACGCCAGTTGCGTAACGAAGGCACTCCGACAAACGATTACCACCACCGCGCGGAGACAACTCCATAATATATGCCTTGCCGTCAGTTCCCTCACGGGTTTCAATATTGTAGACGGCGGTTCGCATCTTCAAAAGTTTCAGCAGACGTTGAATCTCGTTTTTCAGTTCTTCCTGATGTTCTGCTGTCATAGAGGACGGCCAACTATAAGCCGCCGGGGTGTACGGATTCTTCGCCTCCCGATCAAATCGCTGGCAGTCGAACGATACAAATTTCAGTTCACCATCGATAGAGAAGCTGTCTGTATCAGACGAATAACCATGCTGCGTGATAAAGTCCTCAATGATAAACTCATCCGAATGAGAGTAAGAAAGTGCATACTGAATGCTCTTCTCCAAATCTTTCGGGTCATCTACACGAGTAACACCTTTACTCCCTGCAGAGTCCGTTGGCTTTACAATAACAGGCCAATGGAACATCTCAACATCCTTGAGTGCATCGCTCACATTTTTGTAGCCCTTTGCCGTTGGAACTGTAAAGCCATTTTTCGTCAAGAACTCACGGAACTTTCCCTTGTTCTGCAAAATACAAACCGATTCATAAGGGCCGACATTGGGCAGTCCCATCTGCTCAGCAACATATGCGGCCGTAATAACGCCCGGATCACAGGCAAAGGACATAATACCATCAATATTGCGTTCTTTCGCTGCCTCAAGAGTCTTTTCTTTATCAATAATACTCACATTGACGTATTCATCCGAATACTTGTGTGCGATATTATTCGGAAGGTGGCTTCATTTTTTATAAAAATTTTTTCCAGATAGATTGCTTATCCCTATTTATTATATTGAATTGCCCTTATAGCTTCAAGATAGATAATTTGACACCAATTCATCACTTGACATTGTGGCAAAGAACTTATGAGCCGGGATGAGCTGGCAGTGCTGGATGGCGGCAAGTGCATCCTGCAACTGCGGGGCGTGCGCCCATTTTTGAGCGACAAGTACGACCTGACCCAGCACCCCAACTACAAGCTTACCTCGGACTATGACCCCAAGAACGCCTTGGATATTGAGAAGTTTGTGAACCGAAAAGAAAAAATCCACCTGGACGATACCTTCGTCATGGTGGATGCTGATTCGCTTCCGTCTGCCTGACCCGGTAGGCGGTTTTAATTTATCACGGTCAGAAAAGTGCACCGGAAAATTAGCTTTGCTGCGGTTATGCAGCGTAAAACCATAAGATTTCGGGTGTGTACAAATGACTGAAAACGCTTTATAATAAAGGAGAAAGACTATGGAATTCTTTAACTCTGCTATCGAAGTTCTTCAGACTCTGGTTGTGGCTCTGGGTGCCGGTCTCGGCGTTTGGGGCGCAGTAAATCTGCTGGAAGGTTATGGCTCGGATAACCCCGGTGCCAATGCTCATGTGCGGTAAAGTAACACACAACAATTTGATAGGCAGCAGCTCCCCTATTCCTAGTGCCAGATACAGCTATTTTTAATAACTGTATCTGGCAATTTTATTTTGAGGATTGACTATGATTATATATATGTTATAATGTACTTGTACATTAAGTACAATTCAAAAGCAAAGGCGGTGAGTTATGGAAATCATCATCAGTAATAACGCCAACAAGCCGATATACGAGCAGATAACATCACAGATTAAAGCTATGATAATGAGCGGCGAGCTACAAGCAGGTGACGCAATTCCCTCAATGCGAGCATTAGCAAAATCAATCCATGTAAGTGTAATTACTGTACAGAAAGCCTATGAGGATTTGCAAAGGGACGGTTTCATAGAAACCACAGTAGGCAGAGGGAGTTTTGTATCAGCGCAAAACAAAGAATTTTATCAAGAAGAACAACAACGTATTGCAGAGGAACATTTACAAGCCGCCGCAGAAATTGGACGGACAAGCAACATTTCTCTTGAAAAATTGACGGAATTGTTGGCTTTATTCTATCAGGAGGACGAATGAGCATGGAGAATATTTTAGAATTGCAGCAAGTTTCCAAAACATTTCCCAAGTCGAATTTCACATTGGAAGATGTGACATTTTCCCTACCGTATGGGGCTATTTTGGGATTTGTGGGAGAAAACGGAGCAGGAAAAACTACGACGATTGGTTGTATTTTGAATACAATCAAAAAAGACAGTGGAACGATAAAGCTGTTTGGACAAGAAATGCTGGACGCAGATACGAGCTTGCGTGAAAAAATTGGTGTTGTCTATGACGGTGACAATTTTCCCGCTTACTGGACAGCAAAGCAATTATCAGAAGTCATGGAGGGGCTCTATACACAATGGGATAATTCCCTGTTTCAGAAGTATTTAGAGGACTTTCACCTGCCAGCGAAGCAGAAAATTAAACATTATTCCAAAGGAATGACGATGAAGCTGGCGATTGCCGCTGCACTGGCTCATCACCCGGAATTATTGATTTTGGACGAAGCAACCAGCGGTTTAGACCCGATTATGCGTGATGAAATGCTGGACGTTTTTCTGGAATTTGTGCAGGAAGAAAATCACTCAATTTTGTTGTCTTCCCATATTACAAGCGATTTGGAAAAGGTTGCGGATTACATTACCTTTATCCATAATGGCAAGCTCATTATGACCGTATCAAAAAATGATTTGGCATATAACTATGCGGTTATGCGCTGCAAGGAATCTCAATTTCTCACAGTAGACCCTAATGACATTCTTGCATATCGAAAGCGGGACTTTCAAATTGACGTATTGGTGTCTAACGGGAAAGAAGCACAGAGAAAATATAAAGGCGTTGTCATAGACCATGTTTCCGTTGATGAAATTATGCTGCTTTTAGTAAAGGGGGAACGAGTATGAAAGGGCTGCTTAAAAATAATTACTTTGCTGTACGTTCAAATGCAAAGGCATTTTCCGTGTTTATGTTGCTGTTAGGCATTTTTGTTGTCGCTGTTATCAGCCCCTCTTTGCTTATGGGTTATGCGCTGTTAGGAATGATTGGCTTTTCCCTAAATGCGATTGCGGGTTTGAGGAAAGAAAGCTCTACAAAATGGAGCAAATATAAGTTGACTGCTCCTGTAAAACGGTCAGACATTGTGAAAAGCTATTTTATAAGTCAAATTCTATGGTTGATTGTGGGAATAGCTTATGCGGGAATTGGCGTGGCACTTTCCATTATGCTGCATGGCGTTACACTTGACAGAAATGTAGATATTTTCATGCTGTTTGTTGTCGGAATCGGAATTAGTCTGTTTATGGGAGCAATATTTTTCCCGCTGTTTTATTTGGGCGGAGAGGAACGAAACGAAGTTTTTCTGATAATCAGCTTACTTTGCGGTATTGGAATTGTTATGGGGCTTTCTACTCTCATAAATACGTTATTTCCCAAGATGACTGCACCGCAGCTTATATGCGGAGGAATTGCTATACTTGCCTGTTCGTTATTGGTATATGTTTTATCTTATCCTTTGACCGTTAGTATTTTCAAGAAAAAGGAATACTAAACGAGATAGCAAAACCAGCTGAGCCAGTCAACGGTCAAGATGAACGGGCTTCGCTCGCCGTTGACAGCCCCGCCCAGTTTTGCAGTTAGGCAGTCAAGGAGCGACAGCCTAAAGTGCTGCCGCACCTTACTATCATAAAAGGCAACTGTCAACCAGCCACAACTCTTTATGCATAGCATTTTCAATCTGGATGGTGAATCGAAATTCTATTTTGACTGGCAGAAGCTGGCTGCCGGTGGGCTGACGGTGAAGGATGCCATTGCGCCGACAGCATTCGCCTTTCAGAACAGCCGCACCTTTCAGATGGGCGGCATTTTCGGGGCGGTAAGCTATCTGTCCATTACGGCATCCGACTTGAGCGACCAGCTGCTGAAGGACTTTCTGGATATGGATTCCAGCCAGATTGTCACGATGCATGTGCAGTCTGTGGACCAGAACAAAGCCATCAAAAATGTCAAACGCACGATCACAGAGCTGGACCGCAGTACCATTGAGGAACAGAAAAAGGCCATCCGTGCCGGTTACGACATGGAAATTCTGCCGTCCGACTTGAAAACCTACGGCAGGGATGCCAAAGCTCTGCTGAAGGAACTGCAGAGCCAGAACGAGCGAATGTTTCTCGTGACCATTCTGGTGCTGAACACGGGGCGCACGGAGCAGGAGCTGGAAACCAATGTGTTTCAGGCTTCCAGTATTGCGCAGAAACACAACTGCAACCTGTGCCGCCTTGATTTTCAGCAGGAGCAGGGGCTGATGTCCTCGCTTCCGCTGGCAGATTGCCAGGTGGAGATTCAGCGCGGACTGACCACCAGCAGCACAGCCATTTTTGTGCCCTTTACCACCCAGGAACTTTATCAGTCCGGGAGGGAATCGCTGTACTATGGCCTGAACGCCCTCTCCAACAACCTTATCATGGTGGACCGCAAGAGGCTCAAGAACCCCAATGGCCTGATTCTGGGTACGCCCGGTTCCGGCAAATCCTTCTCCGCAAAGCGTGAAATTACCAATGCTTTTCTCGTGACCGATGATGATATCATTGTCTGCGACCCGGAGGCAGAGTATATGGGAATTTTCTGCAAGGAAAGAAATACGAAGAACAGTACGAAAAAATTTCTCGCTATGTGCTGGAACACAAAGACAGCAAAATTCTGTTCCTGGAGCTGGGCGTTGGCCGAATGACTCCCATGTTTATCCAAGAACCTTTCTGGAACATGACCCTCAGCTTTCCCCATGCTCGATATATTGCTATCAACAACAAGTATGACTTCCTGCCCAAGCAGTTGGAGGACAAGGGCATGACCATTGTGGCCGACATTGCTCAAGTGCTACGGGATGCACGGGATACCATGGACAGCGGAGATAACGATCGATGAGGGTTGCAAACCAAGCGACGCTTCAGGAACTTGCCGAGCGTATTGATCAAGCAGATGCTGTTGTGATCGGAGGCGGCTCCGGCCTGTCAAGCGCGGCTGGATACGACCACTACCATTGGTCCCCAGCACTTTCGGAGGCATTGGCTCCCTTTCGCGAACAGTATGGCTTTACCTCTCCGCTGGCTGGATTCTACCATTGCTTTTCCAGCTATGGAGAGCAGTGGGGATATTACAGTCAATATATCCGCTTCATGTGGGAAGCCCCTACTGGGCAGCCCTATCTGGATCTGCAAGCGCTTATTGCAGACAAACCTGCTTTTGTTCTGACCACCAATGTGGATCAGCAGTTTTTTCGAGTATTTTCCCAGAAACAAATTTGCGCCTTTCAGGGAGACTTTAGCTACTGCCAATGCAGTCAGCCTTGCCGGGATGATATTTGGAAAAACCGCGAGCTGGTGAAGGAGCTGACTAGCCGCCTGAACGGTGTTCGCCTGCCGGAGGAAGTTGTTCCTCGTTGCCCGGATTGCGGACGGGTGCTGGTGCCCTGGGTACGAGATGATACCTTCCTGGAGGGAACCTTCTGGCAGGATAGTCTGCATCGCTACCATAGATTCCTGCGACACTGGATAATGGATCAGTCCGACAAAAAAGTCCTGCTGTTGGAACTTGGCGTGGGTGAGATGACACCCAGTATCATCAAACTACCCTTCTGGGAACTTACTGCCAAAAACGAAAACGTCTTTTATGCATGTCTTAATCGAGAGGCAGCTCATAGGCCAAAGCATCTGCGGGGACGCAACCTGTATCTGCAAGGAGATTTGGCGGAAACTCTGGCTGCCCTCCGGCAGGAACGATCCATCGCAGCAACCATAAAATAGAAAGGAGCGAACGAATATGATTGATTGGAATCCTATTGCGAAAAAATTCAGAGAAGCGGACGCTATCCTGATCGGGGCCAGTAACGGCCTGTCCATCACCGAAGGACTGCATTTGTTTGCAGATAATGCAGCCTTTGATGAATTGTTTGGAGATTTCAAACAAAAATACAGCCTGCGCTGTATTTTGCAGGGCATGATGGCCGGATGGCCCAGCGAGGAGGAAAAGTGGGCCTTCTGGGCTCGGCTCATCCATCATTACTGCGGGCAGTACCAGCCTACGCCGGTGATGAACGATTTGAAGGCCATTGTGGGAGAGAAAGATTACTTTGTCGTCACATCAAACGGAGAAGGTCACTTTGAACTGTGTGGCTTCGATCCGACGAAAATCTATGAGATCGAGGGCAACTGGTTTACGATGCAGTGTGCTCGCCCCTGCCACGACACCCTCTATTCAAGTTTAGAGGTGGTCGAAAAATTATCGGCTGCCGAACAGGGCGGCCGTGTGCCTACAGAGTTGGTGCCGCGTTGTCCCAAGTGCGGAGGTCCCATGGACGTCCACATGGGCGCGGGTCAGAGAATGATTCCGGATACCGCTGCCCAGGCACGGTTCCAAAACTTTCTGAAAACCTACCACGGAAAGAAACTGGTGGTTCTGGAGCTGGGCATTGGCTGGTGCAATCAGCTGATCAAGGCTCCGATGATGCGCTTGGTGGCCAGCGAGCCAAACGCCACTTATGTGACCATCAATCTGGGGGAGATCTACATTGCGGACAATATCAAAGAGAAGTCCTTCGGACTGGACGGGCGGCTGGATGAGCTGCTGCCTGCTCTCCGGGAGGCGTGCGAGAATGACGATTTCGGAGCAGGTTCAAAATGACTTTACGAATGCAACGGGTGTCCGAAAACTAAATGGTACAGTCGTCTGGGACTTGGCTCAATGACGATACGGTTGGTATGTTTGCATGTCCAGACGGCATCCGGCCTGTTATTTTTCTCTTGGAGGCAGAGTAAGGAATGCAATGGACAGATAGAAAGATCCGATGCCATTGGGTGAACCTGGCTAATACCACTTATCTGCGATACCATGACGAGGAATGGGGCAGACCGGTTCACGATGACCATATACTGTTTGAAATGTTGATTTTGGAGAATTTTCAGGCAGGTCTCACCTGGGAATGTGTCTTAAATAAACGGGAAGCGTTTCGCCGTGCTTTTGATGGGTTTGATTTACGGAAAGTGGCATCTTATAGCGAAAAAAAATTGATGGCTCTGCAAGCTGACTCCGGAATCATCCGTAACCGGCTGAAAATACGAGCCGCAGTGGTCAACGCACAAGTGTTTCAAAAGATACAGCAAGAGTGGGGCAGTTTTGACCGATATTTATGGCATTGGACAGATGAAAACATCATCCAAGAAGTAGACAAGGTCAGCTCTCCATTATCTGATGCCATCTCAAAAGATTTGAAAAAGCGGGGCATGAAGTTTGTGGGGACCATAATCATCTACGCCTATTTGCAGGCGGTGGGAGTTATCAACTCTCATGAATCAGGTTGCTTCCTGAATCCTTCGCAGCAGTAGAGAATGCATAAAAAAGCCGGGAAGTTGACTCAAATTGCCAATGCCTCCCGGCTATTATCTTGCAGATATTAACATAGTTAGGGCAACACCGCACAATTCCCGCCTAACGACTTAAGCACCGCTCCGACGGCTGTAGCACAGCATCTGCCGCACCTCGCTCGCCGTATCGGCACTTAGAATTATGCGGTATTACCTTAAATCACTTTTTCAATGTCCTGTCCCATGCAGGAGACAAACACGTCCTTATACATTGCCACCGTCTTGGTAGCGCCGCAGTCGGAAAGTGCATCCGGAATCTGTCGGTACTCTGCCGTACCGTCCAGAATCATTTCCAGACAGTGGATGAGGTTCGGCATTACATCCGGGTTCAGGGGGGAGCCGAACCCGCGGAAGTCGTGGTGGAAGTTATACACTGCGTCGTACTCGCTGTGCATATCCCAAATCCTTTGCAGCGCCTTCAGCGATATCGCGGCACACTCCCGCACCGTCGGCGCCAGGGTCGTGTTGAGCAGCCAATTGCAGTTGCAGGCGTCACCGCACAAAAGGGTGTGGGTCTTGTCATCCCAAAAAACCATTTCCCCTGCCGTGTGTCCGGGGCAGTGCAGCGCGGTCACCTTGCGCCCGCCCAAATCGAACACCTGACCGTCCGCCAAGGGTTTCCAGACCGGCTCTTTCGGCCAAGGGCGGATATCGGTTTCGGGGTCGTAGGCGTAGTATTTGCCCTCCCGCTTGCGGATGATCTCGGCATAATTTTTGCGGAACTCCACAGTGGGGGCAAAGGGCGGCGAATCCAGATTTTGGTCAGCCGGGTGAATCCATATCTCGTCAAAGAATCCCGCGCCGCCGACATGGTCCCCGTGGTTGTGCGAGGCGACCACCTGATAAGGCTTGTCTGTGATGCGGTTTTCCACGACCCAGCGCAAATCCCCTATGCCGGTGCCTACATCCAGCAGCAGGGCGCTTTTTTCGCCCACGACCACAAAGCAGCTGACGCAGTCAAACTCGTCCACCTCAAAGATGCCGGGACGAAATTCGTAAAAAGGCAGATTTCTACAAATCATTTTGATACCCTCCCCTACCGCTTAGGCAGCAGCCTTTTTCCTGTTTTTGTTGACAACCTGATAGCAGTCAATAGCAACGGCAGCCAGCAGGATCAGACCCTTGATAACGCTCTGCCAGTTGGTGTTGACGCTCATCAGAACCAGACCATTGTCCAGAATGCCAAGGATGATAACGCCGATGACCGTACCGCTGATCTTGCCTTCGCCGCCGGCGATGGAAACACCGCCAAGGCATGCGGCAGTCATGCAGTCGAAGGAGTAACTGCTGCCCGCGCCGGGCTGTGCGGCATTGGTACGACCCACCATAATCAGGGCAGCGATGGAAGCGCAGAAGCCGCAGAAGGTGTAGACTGCCACCGTCAGCTTGTCAACGTTGATGCCTGCCAGACGGGCGGCCTCTTTGTTGCCGCCAAGGGCGTAGATGTAGCGTCCCAGATAGGTCTTGTTCATCAGGATGGCGCCGAAGATGATAAACAGAACAAAGATGATGACGGGTACAGGAATGATGCCCACATAGCCCTGACCGATAACCTTGAAAGCCTCCGGCATACCGGTGATGGGATAACCGCCGGTAATCAGGTACGCAACGCCCTGCAGCACCAGCATAGTACCCAAGGTGACAATAATCGGTGCAATGTGCATTTTAACGGCAATGATACCGTTTGCCGCACCCAGCAGGCAACCCACAACAATGGTGATAACAATCGCCAAGGGAATGGGTACGTTCAGGTTGACCATCATATAGCCAATCAGCATACCGTCCACAGCCATCTGCATACCGACGGACAAGTCCATGCCGCCGCCGATCATCACCATGCAAACGCCGACAACCACAATGCCGAACATGGAAACCTGACGCAGAATGTTGATAACATTTTTAGCCGCCAAGAAGTTGGGGGCTGCTACCGCAAAGAAGGCAAAGACAACCACCAGCAGAATGTAAATACCGTATTTTTTATAAAGTTCCACCCAGTTCTTTTTCATATCAGACAGCCCCTTTCACTTTGCCGCCGGATGCAAGATCCAGAATATAGTTTTGGTCGAAATCTGCTTTTTCTACCTCGCCGTTTTTATGTCCTTCCGCAATCACGACGATACGGTCCGACATACCCAGCAGCTCCGGCATATCCGAGGATACCATAATAATGGCCTTGCCGGCTTCTACCAGCTCGTTCATCAGCTTGTAAATTTCCTGTTTGGCGCTGACGTCGATACCGCGTGTGGGTTCGTCAAAAATAATAATGTTTGAATTTGCCGCCAAGGTCTTGGCAATGACCACCTTCTGCTGGTTGCCGCCGGAAAGATTGCCGACCTTTTGTTCCAGAGAGGGTGTGCGGATGGAAAAGCGCTCCTTGTAGTCCTGCGCAACGGCATCTTCCTGCTTTTCGTCCACAAAAATGCCCTTGCTGTAGCCTTGGATATTGTTGATAACGGTGTTCCATTTAATGGTATTGCGCAGGAACACACCCTGATTCTTGCGATCCTCGGGGATGTAGCCGATACCGTTTTTGATGGCATCGGAGCAGGAACGAATACGAACCTGCTTGCCCTCTACAAAAATTTTGCCGCTTTCCATGGGGTCTGCGCCGTAGATGACGCGCATCAGCTCGGTACGCCCGGCGCCGACCAGACCGGCAAAGCCCAGAATCTCCCCGCGGTGCAGCGTAAAGGAAATGTCGGTATCGCCGTTGCCTGTCAGATGCTCCACGCGCAGCATTTCCTCGCCGATCTGCGATTTGCGGGTGGGGTAGCTTTCCTTCATCTCGCGCCCCGCCATCATGGCGATCAGCTGCGGGCGGTCAATTTCGGCTATGTTCTTGGTCGCCACATACTGTCCGTCACGCATAACGGTCACGCGGTCAGCGACGGCAAACAGTTCCTCCAGACGATGGGAGATAAAGATGATGGTAACGCCGCGGGCTTTCAAATCCCGAATAATGCGGAACAGTGTTGTGACCTCGTTGGTGGTCAGGGGTGCGGTCGGCTCATCCATAATAAGGATCTTGACGTTCTTACTGATGGCCTTGGCAATCTCAACGATCTGCTGCATAGCCGGGGACAGGCTGCGCACCTTCTGCGACGGATCCAGCGAAACGCCCATCTGGTCAAACAGCTCCTTGGTGCGGCGCTCGCGATCCTTGATATCCACAAAGATGCCGGGGGTGGTCTTTTCGCCGAGAAAGACGTTCTCGGCGGCACTGATGCCGGGAATCAAGGTAAATTCCTGATAAATAACGCTGATGCCCTGTTCCTTGGCGGTGGCAGGTGTCAGGGACGAAAAGCTCTTACCGTCAATCGTGATGGTGCCGCTGTCCGGTGTAATGGCACCAGATAGGGTTTTTATCAACGTGGATTTTCCCGCACCGTTTTCCCCAATCAGCGCATGGACTTCCCCCTCGCGCACATCAAACGAAACATGGTCAATGGCAACCACACCGGGATAGGTTTTCACAATGTCCTTGACGCTGAGGATTGTTTTTTCAGACATGGAAATCTTTCCTTTCTAAGAACGGCATCGCTCCAAAAAGCGATGCCGTTGATTACTGTTTGCTGTTTCGTTTGCTTACTTGACGTAGTCAGCAACATTGGCTACCGTGATAGGAGTGATAGAGTAGTCAACCACAGCGCCCTTTTCCAGTTCGCCGTCCAGATACTGGTACAGCGCCGTGCGGACCATCTCTGCCATCGAGTTGAACATCAGGGTGCCGCGCATCACGTCGTTGTCGGCAATGTACTTGATGGCGCTCTCGGTGCCGTCGCAGGCAAAGATGCCGAAATCATCGCTGTTCATACCGGCAGCCTTGACGGCTTCCACAGCTTCGGTGGCAGCAGCATCGCCGTAGGCGAGGATGCAGTTCAGTTCAGGGTATTTCTGGATCATCGTTTCGGTGTAGGTGGTACCGGCGCCCACAACGTCCTTGCCGATATCCACGACCTCAAGAATGTTGGAATCGGGGCAAAGCTCCTTGATGCGGTCCTGAATGCCCTGACCACGGTTCTGCATATCCTGGTTTTGGTAGGTGGTGTAAACCACGATGTTTGCCTTGCCGTCCAGTTGGGTGTTGATCCATTCGCCCGCCATATCGGAAATCATGGTACCGATATCGTACTGGCTGGAGTTGACGCTGACGTCATAGACATCAGTAACGACGCCACACTCGATAACGATGGTGCCGGCTTCCTGTGCGGCACGCAGGGCGTCATCGCAGGAGCTGTCAGAAACCATGGCCAGAATGACATTGCAGCCGGAGGTCACCATATTCTCAATGTCGGTGACGGCGGTGCCGGAGTCGTTTTCAAAGCTGACGGAGGTGTAATCCCAGCCGTCCTCGGCGGCGACCTGCTTCAAGCCGTCATCAATGCCGATAAAAAACTCGGTCTGCAGCGTGGGCGCAAGGAAGCCGAACTTGATGTTGTCCTTGGTTACCGAAGTACCCGCTGCCGCAGCAGCAGATTCTACCACGGATTCCGCTGCAGAGGATGCGGAGCTTGCCGTGGAGGATGCCGTGGATGCAGAGCCGCCGCAAGCTGCCAAAGAAAGCGCCATAGCGGATGCGGTCATAAGTGCAAGTGCCTTTTTCATAGTTATTTCTCCTTCTTGTTTTTTCAGGCTGTATCGCCTTTCGGTGTCATTATAATAGCCGAAATCAGCCCTGCCAACAAGGGAGAAATCTTCGGATTCAGGGGGAGGGTTTTCGGGTATTTCTACTTTTGCGTCAGTTTTTCTTATCTTTGTTCAAAATTGTAAGCAGAATCACCAATCCCTCTACAATAATCAGACACTTGTCAATTTTCAGCGCCATAAACGCCTGACGCAGCACCACCATGGTGGCAGTGGCAATCACCAAGCCGGACGCGCCGTTTTTATGCTGCCGGTACATACTCCCGGCAAGTCCGGCAGCGGCTATGCCCTGATAAAGATATTCCGCATTGCGGCTGCTGCTGCCGTATCCGGCGCTGAGCAAAAGCGTATAGGTGCCCACAGCAAAAAATACTGCCGCCAGCCCGTAGGTGACAGCCGTCACAAGCACTACGTTGATGCCGGTCTTTTCTACATCATTGCGGTTGTACCCGCGATCCTCCCCTATGGCAAGGCAGTATTTTCCCCAGTAGGTGTGTTTCCAAAAGCATTGCAGCCCGACGGCACACAACAAAAACACACCCGCCATAACGACCCACACCGCTGTGGTGTGCGGACGATTGCCCCAGACATCCATAAGGATCACGTCGTTTTCCGGGTACAGGTTGGATAGGATTGCTGCCAAGATAAAGCTCAGCACTGTCATAGGGATATGCATCGCCGTCGCCAGCGCGCCCCGCAGGACACCCATAACGATTTGCGAAAGCGCCATATATAGCAGCGCCCACGGCAGCGGCATTCCGCGCTGGTACAACAGCCCCAGCCAGACCGTGGACAGCGATGCCTGCGCCATAAAGCAAAGGTCAATGTCCCCCAAAGAGTATTCCAGCCCCGCGCCCAGCACAAAAAAGCCGAAGGTCACACACTGACGTAGGGTATACACAGCGTTGCCCTGCATCTTGCCGCCCAGCAGCGCAAACAGATACAACCCCCATACCGCCAAGATCAGCATGTTGGTCAGTTCCCTTTGCAGGGCGCACCCGATTTTACAAAGAAATTTCTGCATTTACAAAACTCCGACAAGAGTGGTCGGCGGTTTCCAGCAAAACCACCGTGGTACCTCTGGCGCACAGGTCCTGCACAAACTGCTGCAGGATCCGGCGCACCGTATAGTCCGATGAGGAAAACACATTGTAAATAAAAAGCACACGTGGGTGAAAAAACAGCCACCGATCCGCCAATACCCGCGCCGTTTTTACCGAATCCGGCTCCGTTTCGCCAGGCAGGCGGCTGCGCCAGAATTCCCTGTCCGAAAAAACCCTTTTGGCAGCCCTCTCAAAAAAGCCGCATCGGCTGATGCGCTGCATACTCGGCAGCAGGATATTTTCCTGCAGGGTGAGGTTTTCCTGCAAGGCAGGCGGCTCTGCCGTGCCGTCCCAAACGGCGATGCGGTGCCTGCGCAGATCCGCCAGCCCGCGAAACGGCAGCGTTTTTTCGCCGATTTGCAGCGCACAGCGGCTTTTTTCTTGTGTCAGCGATTGCCAGCACCCGTGCAGCACCTGCTCATCGTAGCTGCTCAAAAGCACGGCGGTACCTGCCTCAAAACGCAGCGGCATCGTAACACCCGCGTATTTCAGGGTAAGGGTGATGGTTTCCGCCTTTGGCTTTGCGGTGTCGGTTTTCGCTTCCGGTTTTGCGTCCTGCGTCCATTTCTGCAAAAGCGCCCGGCTGCGCGGCGAGGTCTGGTCGTAGATTTTGCGCTCTATGCGCCCGTCTTGGCACAAAAGGATGCAATCCGACAGCGGCTCAAACCAATTGGACCAGTTGTCCGCAATCAAAAGCGCGACACCGCGCTCCTTTACCAGACCCAGCAATGCCAGCAAACTGTGAATTTGCGGCACGTTCAATCCCTTAGTCATATCGTCCAGCACGATCAGCTGTGCGCCCTGATCCACCGCCCGCACAATACTCAGCAGCAGCCTGTCCAGATGATGCAGCCTGCTTGTCGGGCTTGTGACATCGTAGCGCATGGCAAAGTCCCGCAGCACCTGCGCGGTGCGCAGATGCACGGCACGGTTGTTGAGCAGAATCTTGTTGTGGCTGCTGCGCCGCATCAGAAAAAAGTTTTCTGCTAAATCCATGCAGTCCATAAAGGCGGGGTCGTTTCCCAGATAAAATACGCCGCTGCGCTCCAGTTTTTGCGGATGAAAATCCGTGATTTTCTGCCCGCAGACCCACGCCTCGCCGGATGCAAACACGCCTTTGCCGTCAAACATTTCTGCCAGCAGCTTGCGTCCGCTGTTTTCACTGCCCGATACACTGACGCACTCCCCCGCCCGCAGCAAAAGATTGATGTCCGTCAGAGTGCCGTGTCCTGCGCTTTTCATATGCCAATGGCTTAATTTCAGCAATTCTTCTTTCATACCGTTGTATCACTGCATCAGCAGCTCTTCCTTTGTATAGACCTTGGGCATCCAGATTTCCACGTCGGTGCCAAGGTTTTCCGTGCTGTACACAAACAGCCCGTAGTCGCGCCCAAACGCCAGCTTGATGCGCTGGTTGACGTTGTACATGGCAATGCCGTTGCCGTGCGTATCCGGCTGGTTGGTCGGCTGCCGTTCTTCCTCTAAGGCGGCGCGCATCTTGTCCAGCACGTCGGGGGGCATTCCCACACCGTCATCCTCGACAATGACTTTCATCATATCCTTTGTGCCGCTGATGCGAATCGTGACGTGTCCCTGCTCGGCTTTGGGTTCCAACCCGTGAAAAACGCAGTTTTCCACGATGGGCTGCAACGTCATCTTGGGCAAAAGGCAGTCCAGCAACTCGTCGTCGCCGTCCTCGACCTGAATATCCAAAAAGAAACGATCCTCGAATCGGAATTGCTGGATAAAAAAGTAGTTCTTGATGTTGGACAGCTCGTCCCGCAGGGTGACAATATTTTCCTTGCGGCTGATGCTGTAGCGAAAAAACGACGCCAGCGCGTGGGACATCCGTGCAATGTTCTCGCAGTCTTGCAGGATTGCCTCACTGCGGATACATTCCAGCGTGTTGTACAAAAAATGCGGGTTGATTTGGTTTTGCAGCGCGTTGATTTTTGATTGGCTGCTGGATACCGCTGCCGTGTATGCTTCCCGCTGGGAAATCTCCCGTTTTTCTAAGGCGTCTGCCAATTCTCTTCCCAAGGGGTGCAGCATTTTTTCGCCGCTTTGTCTGCGCAGGGCATCCATATCCGCCGCGCAGTGTGCGTACTGCACTGCCAGATACCCAAGGCACACCAAAGCCGCCGCCATGGCGCACCACCTGACAGCCCCGCCGCACACCACGGCAAGCAGAATAAACAGGCAGCCCGCAGCAGCACAAACGATGGCCGCATTCTTGTATTTCATAACCGAATCCCCGCCTTTAATAGTAAAGCTTTCGATATTCGGTGGGTTTCATTCCCACGCACTTGGTAAACTGCTGGCTGAAATACTTAGCATCCTTATAGCCCACAGCATCGCCGATTTGCCCGATTGTCTTGCGGCTGTCCCGCAGCAGCTCCTTGGCAGCTTCCATACGGACCTCGGTCAGGAAATCGGTAAAGTTCTTGCCGGTTTTCTCCTTGAATTTTTCCGAGAAATAGGTCGGGTTAAACCCGCTGTGCGCGGCGACATCCTCCAGCGTAATTTTTTCCGCGTAGTGCTTCTTCATATACTCTATCGCAAGGCGGATGGGGTATTCCTCGGCGTGGACGCGCTGGGCGTACAGTTCTTCCTGTTTGGCGCAAAGTGTTGCTGCCAGCCATTGTGCCAGCTGATGCACCGAGGCAGCGCTGCGCACTTCCTCCCGCTTGCTGTCCGCCCAGTCCCGGCGTATTTCCATACCATGCCCTAAGCTCCAAGCGCAGAAATCCCGCAGACATTGCTCGGCGGTGTCAAAGTATTCCCACGCTGCCAGCCCCGCCGCACCGGCGCTGTCAAAAATTGCATCCACTGCCTGCTGCAGAGCCGTTCTCTGCATAGGCTCCATACCTTTTTCCAGCACGCTGCGTACCTTATTCTGCCACGCCTTGCGCGCGGCGTCCGGGCGTTCCTCGGCTTGGTATTTCAGGCACATACCACTGCCCTCAAACAGCTTGCGGCATTCTGCCCGATCCGCCTGTTGCAGCAGTGCCCCGATTTGCGCCACCTCGGTGCACCGTTCGCTCTGCCCCATGGATACCGTGTAATGGGCGTAGTTATTCATGTAGCTGCGGCAGCTTTCCCGGCAGGCGTGCAGCGCCTCGCCGGTTTTAGCGTATGCCTCGCTGTCAAAATTGAGCAGCAGCGTTGTGGTGTGTCCGTCAGTGCAGCTGATATACATCTGCCCGCCAAGGGATTTCTTGATGTTCGCCTGCACTTTTTCGGTGACCAGTCGTTCTTCCTCTGCCGATGCCTGCTGCAAAAGACTGGAGTTTACGCGCAAAACCACCGCCATAAAGCAGTCCCCGGTAAATTCCACCCCGGCAGCCGCATTGAATTCCGGCAGCCCGGCAAAGCCGTCCCCCTCCTTCAGGCGCGCCATAACGTCCCGCGAAAGCAGTTTTTGGCTATTCTCGTAATTCTTTTCGTATTTTTCCATCTGTGCGCGGTGAACCGCGGTGGTTTGCAACGCATCACAGATTTTTTTCAGCGTTCGGTTCAACTCCTCCTCGTCAATGGGTTTGAGCAGATAATCCTCCACGCCGTATTTCAGAGCCTTTTGTGCATACTCAAAATAGCGGTAGCCGCTGATCACTACAAACCGCGTCTGCGGAAATCGCTCCGTCACCTGTTGCACAAGCTCCAGTCCGGTCAGAACCGGCATACGGATGTCGGTAATAACGATTTCCGGCTGCTCCTGTTCAATACGTTCTAATGCGGTACGCCCGTCCCGGCAGATATCCACAAAGCTAAGTCCCAGTTCGTCCCAATGGATCAGATGCTTGACCAACTGTCCGACGCGCGGCTCGTCATCCGCAATTAAAACCTTCAGCATATGTACACTTCCTTGCCGTTTTTGCTTTCATCATACATCAAGTTTGTAAAAAATTCCACCCTTTTCTTTGGGACATTCTCATTGCTTGTCTGAAAACCCGCATCGTTCAGGATGCGCCGCGTCACGCATGACCATAAGGCAACAGCCCCATCCGCTGGAATTGCACCGGCGGAAGAGCAATGCTTATCCATTTTCCCCACGGTACGATGTGCTCAATCTCATCTAAGAATTCTCGTTTCTTTGTCCGCACCTGCGATAATTCATCGCTCAAGGCGGACAGACTCAGTTGTTTATCCATACATATATTATACCACTTTTTTCGACTATTTGCATTATGCGGTGTTGCCCTAAGTAACATTGCCCTATGGGGTGTTGCTCTTTTTGTTTTGCACGGATTTTACGGGGCAGTAAAAGAAACAGCCCGTGCCCCGCGCTTTGCGTCCCGCGGGGCAGAAACGCCCCGGTGGGGCGTTTCTAGGGCGCGGCTTGGCGAATCCCTTCGGGTGCACAAAAAATCGCATTGCGATGTACTTTTGCAATGCGATTTTTGTTTTAATGTTATTTAGGTTTAGAATAATTTTAGTAGCATATCATCTGCGGCATCAGTGTATTGCCCTTTTGCCAATTGATCATTTCTCAACTGATTTATGGTGCTTCGCATAAGGAAAATTTCTTCTGCGTAGAAACTTGCTTTTTTATCGGCTGGGAGAGCATTGATTTTCAGTATTAGCTTTCCAACTTCTTGTGTGCTATGCCCAAGCGCCCTTTGCTGGTAATAGTAAGGTGCGAGTGCTTTCAGCGTAATACTTTTGTTTGCTCTGGTTAATTTGATTTTCTTCATCATAGTCCAATCGCCTTTCCCAACTTTTCCTGCGCCTTGCGCTTATTCTTGTCAAAGGCGTGGGCGTAAATATCCAGCGTTGTGCTTGCCTGTGCATGACCAAGCAGGCTAGCAACCGTTCGTACATCCACGCCCTGCGAAATCAGCAGGCTGGCGTTTGTGTGCCGCAAGCTATGCACATTCAAATCCAGCGGCAAGTTGTTTGCTTTCAAAATCAGCTTGAAGCGATAGGTAAATGTGCAGGGATTCATCGGCTTTCCGTTCGGCTGGCGGAATAAGTAATCATCTTCAGACACGGTTTCGTTCGCGGTTTGCGCCCTATCCCATTCGCATTCTTTCCGCCACGCCTTGAGTAGCTGGCACATTTCTTTACTCAAATACACCATGCGATCACCGCTGCTGGTCTTGGGGTCCTTAGTGATTGATTCTTGGTGGCTAAGTTTGATCACACCCCGTTGTACATGAATCGTCCGTTTGCGCCAGTTGATGTCACTCCATTTTAATCCACAGGCTTCCCCACGCCTCAGCCCGGTTGCCAGCACCAGCTTGAAATAGGTTTCGTATTTCATACTCTGACCTTCAAACGCTGTAATCAACTTTTTTACGGTTTCCTCATCGGCTACGGGGCGTTCTTTCTTTTTTCCTTTGGGCTTATAGCACCGCCATGCAGGATTATGTGTAAGGTATCCCTCATCCACTGCGGATGATAGAACGCTACATAGAGTGTTATGCAAGCCCTCAACTGACTTCTCGGATAGACTTCCTCTGCCGTCCAGACGCGGTGTGTGCCGCATTTCTTCGTAAAATTCTCGGATGACCTCCTTGCGTAAGTTCGTCAGCTTGTAGTTTCCCAGAGCAGGCAGGATTCTGCGGATATCCTGTAAATCTCGTTGGTATGTAGAATCCGCCAGCTTCTTCGGTCCTATGTCAGCCGCCCAATGCTCAATGTACTTTGCCAGTGTAATGCTGCGGTTGATGGGTTCAGGCGAGTGCTGTACTTCTCTCTCAAAAAAAATTGCCTGTTCCTTTACCCATTTCTCTGCCTGCTTGGGTGTGTACTCCTTGGGTGGCTTGACCGTTTTCTGCACGGATTTCAGCCGGTTCCCCTCGTAGTCATACCCACGAGATACTACAATCAAGTAACTGTTGCTGCCGCGCTTTCTGATAGATGCCATGTTTTGCACGCTCCTTAGTATTATTTTTGACCTGCGGTACTACAAAGCATACCGACAACTGCGACAGAAAGCTATCACCACACCCAACAATCTTTATGCTAAAAATTCACCTATTACTGACAAAAACGGCACCGCCATCTCTGACGGTGCCGCTGGTTATTTAGCCTGCTTTCTTGGCTTTTCTATTCTTATTTTTCATAAATGCAACATAGCACGGATTTTGGTTGTTCAGCAGATCTTGCATCAGCTTTGCAGCCTGCTGTTTCGCCATGTCCTGTGGGTGGCAGTAGGTGCGCTCCAAGAATGCCGTATCCACATGACCCAGCAACGATGCCGCCACCTGTTTGCTGGTGCCTTCCTGCAGCAGATACGTTGCGTAGAAATGCCGCAGGGTGTGCAGGTGGTAATCCTCAAATAATCCGCATTGCTTATACAGCTTACGCAGATGTCGGGTAAAGGTATCCGGGTGCGGCACATGACCATCGGGGTCTGTAAAAATCGGCTGCTCTCTATCCGGAACACCGCTATGCAGCACCTGTTGCTGTCGCAGCGCCATCAGAAGCTCCCATATCCCCAGCGGAATGGTTACAATCCGTTCCCGATGGCTCTTGGTGTCGCTCTCAACAATCTGCCCGGATGCGCAGCTGCGGGAACGGCGGACGGTCAGTTCACAAGCACCGGTTATGTCACGCCATTGCAGGGCGCACAGTTCACCACGCCGCAACCCGGTTGTGATGGCCAGCGTATAGTAGGCCCGATACAAAATCGGCTCATCCCTTATCGTCTGCATCAGTTTTCTCATTTCATACTTCTGCGGAATATGCTGCACCTCCTTTTCAAAATGCTTTTTCCGAACGCGGTGCGCCGGATTGAACGGAATGATGTCATTTTTCTTGGCATCTTCCAGCACCGAAGAAACCGTTTCGAGGTATTTCTGCACCGTTGTTTCCTTGATGCAGTTTCCGCCCCGTCCGGGGCGCGTGCGCAATTCCTCGCACATTTCCTCTAGCGTCATGGGAAGCAACTTTGCAAGCGGAATACCGCCAATCAGCGGATAAACAATGTCAAGGTTTCTCTTATAGCCTGCGTAGGTAGTAGCTTTGAAAAACGGTTCCTGCCGTTTGAGCCAGTTCTCAGCGTACTGCTCAAAGTGGGTCTGGTCGCTTTCCTCGACACCATACTTAAACTTTTTCTCGATGCGTTCCGCTTCAGCCATGACATACTGCTGAATGCCGCGCTTAGGTACAGATGACGGCACAGTGATGGTCTGCGCTTTCATTCGCTTCTGACCATTGACCTTATAGCCGTTGCAGACAGTGATTTTGAATTTTCGTTCGGATTTTTTCTTGATGTAAGCCATTATACCTCCTTATCGCTGCCGAGAACGATTTCGGCGGCGGTTATGATTTGTATGGTGTTCTTGATTCTCGCGGTCTATGCGGTTGGATTCGCGTGTTCTTTGGATGCGCTTAATTGCCCCCTCTGCAATTCTGTCCTCTTTGCGGAGTTCCGCAATTTTACAGGTCAGCATTGCACGGCGGTCTGCCAGTTCCGATGGAACATCTTTTCTCCGCATCTGCTTAACGATTTCCGCCCGCTGCGCGGCAAGAGTTTCCATCTGCTGGGACAAACTCTTGCGATAGTCCACGATTGCTTGCAAAGAGGGAAACTTGTGGTCGTGGACAAAAGCGTGTTCTGCAAGGATTTTCTCGGTGTCTTTCCAGATGCGCTCTAACTCCGGGCGGTTGATACGCGGTTGCTGTTTCTTGGGCAGGATACCCAGCTGATAACAGTAGTACAGATACAAGCGGTGCATCTGGGATTCTCCGAAGAATACCTCGAAGAAAATTTGGAGGATGCTTCTATTCTCCGTGGGACGATATCGTTTCGGCGTGTTTTGTCGGGGAGGGTGCTTCCGTTCATACAGCCTTGGCCCATACAGCAAGTAATTGCTGCGAAGCCGGTCATCTATGGCAGGTAAATCGTATTCTTCTCCCAGCCTATAAAGCCGCACGGCTCGACCACCATCCCGCGCCCGGATGGTTGCGTACCTACGGTTCGGGTCACTGCCGAAAATATACCCTTGCCGATACAGCGCCCTGTGGAAATCCTCGGCAGTACTGGCATCCTCACAGGCTTGGTCGATGGCCTCGCGCATCCGGGCGTACCGTTCCGGTTCCTTTGCCTTGGGCTGCTCCACCACCGACAAGCCGTACTCCCGGCACAGCTTGTCGGATGCTG
>OLWA01000818.1_pt1 | contig 36325 bp, 36 predicted proteins | sample 1673251 | NCBI WGS metagenome assembly OLWA01 (sample SAMEA3178937, study PRJEB25190) | human gut metagenome | biome: human gut; feature: human-associated habitat; material: faeces | place: Austria | collected 2013 | reverse complement strand
TCATTCAGATTGCCTGTATCGTAACATGGCTCAAATAGTGTCAACAGGCTCTAATCAGATTTGTCGCTGATTAATCTTTTATTTGTTTTTGACAGCAGATAAAATTTACTTTAAAATAGTTAAGGAGAATATGAAGAAAAAGGGAATAAGGCTTTTAATTACGGTCATTGTGGGAATAGTAACTGCGACTTCTGTGCCATGGGGTATGACAGGAGTATTTGCAGAAACAGCAAATAAAGCAGAAACGTCAGAAATTGGTGGGAGCGTTATAGCAGTAGAGGACGAACCTCTATTGGGAGGATTTGAAGAAATGCCTTCTGAGGCGACAACTGCTTTACAGGGACCTGTGAACGTTACGGTTACAACAACGCTGACAGAAGCAGTAACGACAGCGGCTGAGACAACATTCGTGACAACAGAAACATCACCTGCGCTGACAACAAAACCACAAGCATCAGCACGAATCACTGAGGATGGATATAAGTATTATATCACAGGTGGATTTGTTGTAATCGAGGGATATGAGGGCGAAAGTTCAAAACTTGTTATACCATCGGAAATTGACGGTAAACCTGTAAGAGAAATTGGTTAATGCTTGCGGCAGGGAAGGGGAATGAACTTCCGGATAGTGCAGATTTTAATGATGACGGAAAAACTGACGTAAGGGATGCCGCAGCAATTGCGAGATTCCTTGCGAAAAATCATAAAAACAACTGATAAAATGAAAATAAGGCGGGCTTAATGCTCGTCTTATTTTATATTGTAAAAATGGCAGAATTCAATAAATAATACAGATGTACTTAATTTATTACCATTTTTTGTCTAAAATATTTGTAATTTTGCATTTCATACCCAAAAATCATACCACTCGTACCATATCCTGGATTTTTCTTAAAAAATATGCTATAATATAAATACAAAATTTTATTTGCGGAGGTAACTGTTATGAACACAAAGAAGTTTTTTAAAAGTGCATTATGCGGAATCATGTCCGCTGTAATGCTGGGAAGTATTTCGGTTTATGCAGATGATGCATCGATGGCAAATACAAATGGGTCTGTTGTTATCAATGACAGCAATTTTCCGGACGAAAATTTCAGGAATTATGTAAAGACATTTGATACAAGTGAGGACGGATCGCTTGCTCCGGATGAAATTGCTAAAGTAACAACAATTGATGTTTCTAATTCATCGGGTATTGATCTTTCAGATGGTGATGTGAATCCATCAGATATTTACATTCCGGGTGATGAACCAACTAATCCAGGAGATTTGGAACCTGATACAGAAAATTATATTTATGATTTGAAGGGCATAGAGTATTTTACGGCACTTACAAATCTATATTGCAATAATAACTATCTGAAATCAATGGATTTAAGTAAAAACACAGAACTCACTGAGTTGGAATGTGACGGCAATTCCCTGACCTCAATTGATGTAAGTAAAAATACAAAGCTTAGTGTATTAAGCTGCTATTATAATTCTATTGAATCACTTGACTTAAGTAAAAACACAAACCTGACAAAATTGATATGTAACAATAATAAGCTGACAACGCTTGAATTAAGCCAAAATACAAAGCTCACAGATCTTTCCTGCGATTATAATCAGATTACAACACTTGACCTGAGTAAAAATACAGGACTTACAGAGCTTTCTTGTGGAATTAACAAGCTTACAGAACTTGATCTGAGTAAAAATACAGCACTCAAATATCTTAATTGCATATTCAATAATCTGGTTTCATTGAATCTGAATAACTGTACAGCACTGGAAACGGTTTATTGTAATGGTAATCAGCTGAAATCACTTGATCTGAGCAGTAATACAGCCCTTACAGAAATGGTTTGTATCAATAATCAGCTGACCAGTCTGGACATAAGCAAAAACACGAAACTTACTGATCTCAGATGCAGTGAAAATCCTCTTACAAATCTTGACATTGCTTCATCTGCTGTAACAACTTTATACGCAGAAACCACTGAAAAGGATCATGCATATAAGGCTGTATTTAATGATGGGAAATTTGATTTGTCAACACTCAGCGGATTTGATGTTTCAAAGGCAAGTGACTGGACAAATGCAGTAATTGACGGAAATGTTATAACTGTTACTGATCCTGACCAGCCTGTAACATACAAATATGACACGGGAAAAGGGACTGCAACATTTATGATAGTCAAGTCAACAGAAGTGACTGGTGATGCAAATTATGACGGAGTACTGAATGTTCGTGATGCGGCATATATTGCAAAAAAGCTGGCAGAAGGAAAAGGAAATGAACTTCCAATGATAGCAGACTTTAACGGCGATGGAAAAGTTGACGTAAGAGATGCAGCAGCGATTGCAAGACACCTTGCAAGTTCATTTAAATAAAAATTAAAATTAAGGACGTCCTTAAAGGGCGTCTTTTTGTTATGCCGGGTACGTTGAGAATGATATAAGAAACTGACAATTGACATGGTTTTTCCGATTTGATATAATTATTTCATAGCCTTATTACAGGAGGAAAAATGAGCAGGTACACTTTAAAACTTTCGGAAAAAATAATTGAAGTAAACTGTATTTATGAATCAGCTGAAATCCTCTGCAAGGATTATATTTCGGACGGAATTCCTGATTTTTCAGTAACAATAACATCAGAAGATATAGATTATGAACGCGTGAAATCAGTATCAGAGGATATAAAAGAGGGAATACCGATTCGCAGATTTAGTGACAGCTATCTTGAAACGTTTGCTGTATACAGAAAAATCTGCAATGAACTTATTTTATGCAATACAATTTTGTTTCACGGTTCGGCTGTTTCTGTTGATGGAAAAGGTTATATTTTCACAGCCAGAAGCGGAACAGGAAAATCTACTCATACAAGACTCTGGAGAGAATACTTTGGAGAACGTGCTGTAATGATTAATGATGATAAACCTCTGATAAGAATATGTGAAGCGGATGCATTGGTTTACGGGACTCCATGGGACGGAAAACACAGACTCAGCAGTAATACAAGTGTACCCCTTAAAGCCATATGTATACTTGAAAGGGGAGAGGAAAACAACATTGAAAAAATCAGCAGAGCGTCGGCTTATCCGATGCTTTTACAGCAGGTCAACAGACCGGACAATGCTTTGAAAATGAAAAAGACGCTTGAGCTTATTGACAGTCTTGCTGATAATACAGAACTTTATAAACTGAGGTGCAATATGAATATCAGTGCAGCTGAAACGGCATTTAACGGTATGAATAAGTGATTTGAATTTCTGGAGGACAATATGAAGCTTAAAGAAGGATTTATTACACATGAAACAGGTGGAGAACATATAATGGTGTCTGTCGGAAAGACAAAGTTCAGCGGAATTGTAAAAAGCAATGAAACAGCCGCATTTATTGTTGACTGCCTGAAAACAGATACAACTGAAAAGGAAATTGCAGAAAAAATCAGACAGAAATATGATGTGACTAAAGAAACAGTTACGGCTGATGTGAAAAAAGTAATTGATAAGCTCAGAAGTATCGGTGCAATTGATGAATAAATCCACCTTTGAAAATGAAATAAACCGAAGCGGAAAACTTGTTTATACAAATGTCGGTGACAGTATGAAACCGCTTATTCGTCAGGGAAAAGATCTTCTGATAATTGAAAAAGCTGACGGAAGGCTTAAAAAATATGATGTTCCCTTATATAGGCGTGACAGCGGACAGTATGTTCTGCACCGTATTTTAAAAGTACGGGAAAATGATTATATCATATGCGGTGATAACAGGTGGCAGAAGGAATATGGCATAACGGACAGGCATATAATCGGTGTGCTGACAGCGGTTGTCCGGAATGGGAATCATGCAATTTCTGTAAGCAGTTTTAGATACAGGATATATGTGCATATCTGGTGCGACTTGTTCCCTTTGAGAGCTTTGGCGTTAAGGGGATATTACTATCTGAAGAAACGGTTGAAAAAATAAGGATTTTGGGCGGCAGAATTTTGTACTCTGCTGTCCATTTATTATTACCACACATTGACTTTAAAAGTAAAATATGGTATACTAAAATATAAATTCAAAAATTAAAAACGGATAAACAGGGGGATGTAAGGGGTGTCAGTCAAGAAAAAATACAGCGAAACAGAACCGTTATACCGGCGTATATTTACGGGATTTTTAGTATGTGTTGTTTTTGCAGTATTGTTTGCAGTCAGACTGCACGTTGAAAATATCGGGGCAGATTCTCAGAAACTGTTTTCAAATAATGACGGATTATATGCCGACTGGTTTTTATATTGTAAGGAACTTCTCATATTTATTGTTGCGCTTATAATTGCAGTTTACTTTATTGGCGAAAAAATATTTCCTGATAAACCATGCAGGAATAATCCGATTTTTCAGAAACCGGCGGTTGTGCCGGCTGTCCTTATCGGCATCTATTTTTTGGCGGCTGTGGTATCAGCAGTTTTTTCGGAGCACAAAGATGTCGTATTATGGGGAATTTGTTCGGAATATGAAGGGATTATTGCTGTCTTTTCCTATTGTTTACTTTTCCTTGCGGGATACAATTATTTCAGCGGTGAAAAGACGTTCGGATTTTACAAAAAAGCTTTTTTCGTGCTGATTGCAGTGACGGTTGTTCTGTCGTTTTTTGAATATACGGTAATGCCGCTTATGGAACTGCCTTTTATGAAATACATCATTGCATCGCCTGAATACAGGAGTGTTGCGGAAAGTCTTGATTTTTCAAACGGACGTGAAGCTGTACTGATGTTCTTTAACTCCAATTACATGGGCGGTTTCTGTACAATGATTTTTCCTGTTTCGGTTTACTATGTTGTGGTTGCCGAAAAGATATATCAGAAAATACTGTGCAGCGTTTTGAGTGCTGCTTGTTTTATAGTTACTGTAATGTCCGATTCTACTGCCGCTTTTTATGTTGTACTGGCTGAAATTATTTTTATTACAGTCTTTATGGCAGTAAAAAAGCTTATTTCATTAAAAAATGTTCTGATGACAGTACTGTCATTTCTGGTGCTTGCAGGAGCGTTAAGTGCGGCAACCGGAAGTGTTTTTATGTCTGATATTGCAGGGAGTATTGTAAACAGCGGCGGATACAATGAATCATCACACCCTTTTAAAATAGATGATGTTCACATTGACGGCAATACGATAGTTTTCAGTGGCGGCGGTTCGGAATACCGGATTATTGCACCTGTTGAGGACGGAGAAAAACTTGAAATACAGGGCGGCGAGGGTACTGAGTTCAAAACAGCTGCTTCTGACAGCAACACCATAACAGTCTATGATGTCAGAAACGATTTCGATTTCAGTGTTATCCTCAGGGACGGTATCATATATCTTGATCTGGGTTATATAAGCACAGTTGATTTTGCAGTTACATCAGAGGGTATAAATCTGATCGTTCAGAACAAACAACTTCTGGACAGTATTCCTTACTCTTCGTTCAATGACAGTGTGCTGAGTAAATTTTATAGTGTTGCTACCGGACGAGGATATACATGGATAAACACTCTTCCTATATTGAAAAAATGTCTGATTATCGGTAAAGGTTCAGGAAATTTTCCGTTTTATTTTAAACAGAATGACCTGGTCGGCCTGCTGAATATTCATGGCACATATCGCCTTATCGTGGACAAACCCCATAACTGGTATCTTCAGATAGCGGTAACGTGCGGAATACCTGCCATGACAGCAGTACTGATACTGTTTGCTTATTTTGCTGTTTCGGGATTTCGGGGATTTTTCAGAATGTCAGCGGAGCGTCTGACAGCTGAAAAGGATACGCTTTTTCTGGCGTTCCTGTTTACCGGACTTTGCTGTTTCATGGTGATGGGACTTACCAATGACAGCTGTATAACTGTAAATCCGCTGTTCTGGTTCAGTTTCGGAATTGCATTTATGAGAACGGACAGATTGAGAAAAGGTGATGTTAGTGAAAAGAATTAGGATATTCAGTCTGGCGACCGTTTTTGCTCTGCTTGTTTCTGTTTCTTTTTTGTCATGCGGCAAAAAGACAGATGAGCAGAAAGCTCTGATTCCTCCGACAGCAGAAACGTCAGACGGCGAAAGAATAGCTGTTCCCATGGGAGGTTACAGCGTCAGCCTGGAGAGTGTTCCTGCTGAATATGCCGGGCGTATCTGCAAAGCGTATGGCAAAGATGCGAGTGAAGAGAATCTTAATAATATCTGTTTTGAAGAAAATATAGTCGGTGTAGGACTTGCATCTGTTGTTTATTTCGGAAAGTATGCAGAAAAGCTGAATGATGAAGAATGGGAACAGTTCTGCACAATTGCAGAAAATATTAATAAGAATGACAGTGAACTAAAAGATGTGCCTAATCTGAGAGAAAATTATGTTTCCCACATTCCTGATTCGGACTATTTTGATGCAATGATTGAAAGTGTTATAACGGATTACTGCAAAGAAAAGGGCTGTTCAAGACAGGAAGCAGTTAATGTTATTTATTCGGGCGGAGTTACGATAAAAACGCCTTATAACAGCAGTATTCAGGCAATTGCTGACGAAGTGTATTCAGACAATTCAAATTTCACACCGGATTCTGAAAAAAGATTCCCTCAGTCAGCCTGTGCTGTTCTAGATTACAGCGGAGGGATGGCGGCAATAACAGGAGGAAACAACGGTAATCATGCCTATAACCGAAGTTACAGGATACCGCATCAACTTGGTTCATCTGTCAAACCGCTGAGTGTGTACGCTCCGGCACTTGATGAAAAGTTAATAAACTTCTCCTCGCTGATTCCTGATGAACCGCTGATGTTTGAAGATGCGGACGGAAAATATGAATGGCCGAAAAATTATGACGGTATCTACGACGGAGAAATTACAGTTACATATGCATTGCGTACGTCAAGAAATGCCGCTGCCGCACAGCTTGCAAACAGGCTTACACCTTCTTACTGCCATGATTTCATGCAGAAAAAATTCGGATTTACAACCCTTACAGATGATGATGCAACATATGCGGCAATGGCACTTGGCTCGCTTGAAAACGGTGCATATCTTCATGAACTTGCGGCGGCGTATGCGGTCTTCGGCAACGGCGGAACTTATTATGAACCGCATTTTTATACTGAAGTCACTGACAGCGGCGGAAATGTAATACTCAGAAAAAATACTGAAACACATCAGGCTCTTGATTCAGATACGGCATGGATAATGAACAGGCTTCTCTATTACAATGTAAATACGGCTGACGGCATAGCAAATGCGGCAGCACTTGACAATACCGAGGTTATCGGCAAAACCGGAACAGCCGCCAACGACCTGAATCTCGATTCAGGACGAATTTTTGTTGGTGCAGTACCGGATTACGTTACAGCAGTATGGATTGGATTTGATGATGAATCATCAATGGAAGATGTTCAGTATACTCCGCCGACTGAGGTATGGAAAAAAATGGCTGAACAGTTTCCACTTGAACATGATAAGTTTACACCTGATGATAAAGTGACAGAGCAGGAATACTGCATATCAAGCGGTGGTCTGGCAGTAAAGGGACTGTGTGAAAGTGAAACCGGATATTACACTTCGGATAATATGCCGGATAAATGTGAAAAGTGTGGAAAGTAAACACTTTGGGAAATTGTTATCATGCAATATACATTGTATATTGCTGAAATAAATTATGAAGGGAAGATGTTTGGTGAAAAGACCAACGCAGAAACTCATTGCTTTTTCTACAGCTCTGGTTTCAGTTCTCGGACTTATTGCTCCAATGACGGCAGCTGCCGGATATGAAGCGGAACTTGTGGAAAGTGAGTATGACGAACTTATTGAGATGAGAGATAAGGCAATTCTCATCAAAAATGGTAACGATGCTTCTGTTGGGGATGACACACAGCTGGTCATTATTGACAGCAACGGCAAAAAGCAGCTTATCAGCAAGGAAGAGGGACTTAGCGGCATTTACAATTATGTCACTAAAACAAGAGAGGAATACAACTTTATAAGTCCTTCAAACAATCCGTATTCATTTAACTTTTTTGATGAAAACTATCGTATCAGTACAGAATCCGGAGTGATTATTGCCGGATATGGCGACAAGTTTGCTCTTGCTGATGCTGAAGGAAAGAAACTGTCAGATGAATATGATGCAATTTACCGTATCAGCGACGACTATTTTATGGTTGACCTGAATGACAGTACAGGAGGAAGAAAGACAGGACTTATCAAAGCAGACGGTTCTGTTATTACTGCACCAGCCAATGGAATCGGCGAATTTTATCTTTGCGGAGATAAATTCCTTGTGTCTGAATATTCCACTGAACTAGCTGAAGAAACAAGCGATGACGGAACAAAGGCTCAGACTGAAAATACAGTTTATAAATACCACTTTATGAGTAAGGACGGAAAGCCGGAATCAGAAACATTTACAGGCTTTGAAGAACTCGGTCATAATTATGGTGATACACCTTTGTATGATAATGAATCTCATAGCGGACATTACAGAACAGATTTAAGATATAATGTGAATTATGTATTTGATGCTGACTGTATCTGTCTTACAGACAATGATAATAAAAAGGTTATATATAACAGCAAAACTGAATCTTTCAGCGGCAGGTATATTTATGTTGAGGCAATAGATAGCGAAAAATTTATCGTAAGCCATGACAATGTAAAAGATATTATAAACAGCGGATTCAAGGCAATTATTAAAGATGCTGATAATATTTATATGGACAGTCATTATAGAGGCCAGACTGTAATCAAAGTCAAAAAAGACGGCAAGGTTACAGAATATGATAAATCTTTAAAGGCTGTTACAGAATCTGATGTAATCAAAAGATTCCCGACATTTTTTAATAATGCATATGTTGTACCGAACGGAAATACCGTTACTGTAAACAGCGATGAAAGCGACTATTTAACAGACTTTAACGAGGAATTTATTAAAGTTTCTGTTAATGTTGATGTTAAGCATACAGTAGAAGGAAGTACAGCTCAGGTAACACTTAGCGACGACCATTCAGATTTTGACTTTGAACTTATTGTCAATGAGGAATATGTTGATGAAGACGGACGTACAGTTTCCGATTATCATACATATAAATATGTCCTCGATGCAGATTATAAACCGCACGATGTGACAGAGTATTCCGGTATTTACAGAAATCTTGACCATAACAGAATTATTTTTGAAAAGTCAGACAATACGCTTGAATATGTGAACTTTGCAGATGCAAGTGACAAACCTGATTTAAGCCAGTATACGAGTGTATCTGATTTTATACAGGACGGCAACTATACTGAAAATAAAACAATAGGATACTGCCTTAAAACAGAAGACACATTTGTTTTAAGCGATATGAACTTTAACACACTTCATAAACCGGTAAATGGAACACCGTCTGATGTTAAAATCCACTGTGAAAATGGCAAATATTCCGGATATGTTATTTTCCAGGATAACGAAACATACCAGAAATATGGTGTTATGACACTTGAAAAGGGAGTTATCATTCCGGCTGAATATGACCATATTTCCGCAGGATATAAGGGATTCCTTGCAACCAAGGACGGCAAAACAGATATTATCGGCGAAGACGGAAAGTCACTCAAAGAATTTGATGGTTCATACGGTTTTAATTCTATGACAGGATGCGTATATGATGCCAACTGGAATCTTGTAAGCAGAACTGACGGCGTTACATCAAATATTGTTTATAACATAAGCGATGGTAAGATAAGATATCAGCAGAGTGGTACTTATGACGAAGTTTCATATTTTGTTGATGATTATGCTGTTGTAAGGAAAAATATTGATACTGCTTCTGATGACGATGACCTCTGGAACAGTACAGATAAATCAGCAAGCGGTATTATCAATATTAATGGTACAGAAGTTGTTAAACCTGACGCATCTTTGTATATTACAATGGATATGGCATGGGATGACAATAAAACAATTATTTATGTTGATGCAAAATCCTATACTGCGTCTAAAGATTCAACAGAGTTTACACTGACACCTGAGGAACTGAAAACAGGATATATAAATGCTCACAATATGACTTTCGCAAAAATGACAAGTGCAGACAGATATTTTGCTCTTGTTGACGGTCTGTGGGGCGTATATGATGGAAAGGGCAAAGAGATTGTCAAGCCGCAGTTTGATTATATTGAAGGCTTTAATGAAAACGGTATGAGTATTGTGGAAACACCGGAATACAATACATGCTATGAATATAAAAATTACACTCAGGAATATGAGAAAACACTTGTATATAAAACAGGTGTAATTGACAATAAGGGAAATATTCTTGTAAAGCCTTTCAATAACGTTACAGAAGACGGAATGAAGTTCAAGGATAATGAAATTGATAATTACAGTATTATTCCTTATGTTCTGAAAAATGTTCTTCTTGATAAGTATGGAATTCAGGTTTGCAGACTTGTTGACGGCAAGCCTAAATACATGACAATAACAAGTGATGATGTTCTGAACGATTTTGCAAAGACCAACGGCTATGATATTGCCCGTAAGGAAGGCGATTTGTATTATGTTGAAAAAGACGGACTTTCAGGTGTTGTTTCCAAGGATAATGAAGTTCTTGTTCCGATAGAATATTTTGAAGTACTTTCATTCAGTCCTTCAGAAAAAAACTCCATATATGTTCGTCCGGAACTTTATAAGATTCTTGAAAGTGAGTATACCTCAAAGATAAAAGAATCGTCTGACGGCAGTAAGCTTGTATACGTAAAAACTCTTGATGGAAAAGTTGGCGTGTACAAAATTACAGGTTCAGATTCTGTTATAGGTGATGCTAATGGTGACGGAAAAGTTAATGTAAGAGATGCAGCATATATTGCAAAAATGCTTGCAACAGGACAGGGAAGTAAACTTCCGGCATCAGCTGATTTCAACGGTGACGGTAAGGTTAATGTAAGAGATGCTGCGGCGATAGCCAAATATCTTGCACAGAAAAAATAATAATATTATTATAGCACAAAAATACCGCATTTATTTTTAAATGCGGTATTTCTTTATCTGTATGATTTTTTACACTCTTATCAGTTTATGTTTACTAAGGTCCTGAGCCGCTATCTCTTTCATAACATGATGCATTTTTTTGCCTGTGGTATTCATTGGAAGTTCACTGACAAAACGATAATAATGAGGACGTTTGTAATTTGCCAGAAGCGGAGTAGTCTTGCAGTAATGTTCCAGAGTTTCAGCTGTCAGTGACGGGTCGCAACTTACCACATAAGCGGTGACAATTTCTCCACGCCTGCTGTCCGGCACAGCGGTTACAATACAGTCCTTTACGCCGGAATGCATATTAAGAACTTCTTCAACCTCTACCGGATAAATATTTTCACCGCCGGAAATAATCATGTCGTCTTTGCGTCCGGAAATGTGAATAAAGTGGTTTTCGTCCCATGTTCCAAGGTCATTTGTGTAGAAGAATCCGTTATGAAAACGTTTTGCTGTTTCTTCCGGATTGCCGAAATAAAATGCAGCAGATTTTGCATCTGAACGGATAATGACTTCGCCCACTTCATTTCCGTTTCTTGCTGCGGGGTCATTTGGCTCTGCAATATGGTCGTCATACAGTTTTACTATACGGACATCATCATCTACACAGGCACGTCCCGCACTGCCTGCATTTTCAGGAAGGTCATCAGGACGAAGAAATGTGTTCCAGAATGTCTCCGTTGTACCGTATCCGTTAAAGATACGCTGTGTCAGTATTTTCTGATATCTTATGCAGTCGGCACGTTCAAGCGGACTGCCCATGGTTACAATACCGTGAAGGCTATGCAGATTGCGTGGCTGTTTCTGCTGTGCTTCTGCCATAAGTTCCAGAACATTCGGAACGCCGATGACAAATGTAAGACCCTGCTGTTCGATGCAGTCAAGCGTTTGTTCAGCCTGAAATTTACGCTGTACAACAACCGTTCCGCCTGCGTACAGGGTAGGTGTTATGCCTCCGGAATGAAGACCGCCTCTGTGGAACCATGGGGTTGTGTTCATTGTGCGGTCTGTAAATGACAGCGGAAAGTTTATCATAACGTCATGAGCGGAAAGTACTTCATTTATGCTTGTAAGGCATACGCTTTTCTGTCTGCCTGTTGTTCCCGAAGTGAAAAGACGCAGCGTTTCATCAAAAACGTACATATCCCATGGAAGTTCGGGATTTGTTTCAGGACAGCCGTCAGCGAATTTTTCATAGGAATGCTCTGACTGAGAATCTGTGGAGAGTATTATTTCCGGAGCGTGTTTTGCCCATTCCAGTGCCATATCCGTATTTTCCTGATTTTCAGATTCCATTAAAAATACTTTCGGACAGCTGTTGTCCATACAGCCTGAAAGTTCCTTGGCGGACAGACGGAAGTTTACAGGACAGAATACCAGACCGATTTTATGGCAGGCAAGGTAAGCAAATACAAATTCAGGACAGTTGTGAAGCTGTGCCATGACAACATCGCCTTTTTGTAGTCCGGAGCGTAGCAAAGCATGAGCAAAGCGGTTCGCTTCGTCATTCAGCTGTGTATATGTCCAGACTTTTCCGCTTTCAGGCTCTGCCAGGGCTTCTCTGTTGCCAAATCGTTCAACGTTTCGCAGAAATCCGTTAATCCATGTGTAACCGCTTTCAAACTGTTCTCTGAATGCCTCCATGGCACACTGCTTTTCGTCAAGAATATATTTTTGACGTATCTGCTGTAAACAGTTTTCAAGATTGGTTACTGATTTTTCCAGTTCAGAACGGCTTTCCCCGATATTTTCCTTTGCTGCCAGCATCATCTGCTCCAGTTCATGCAGTGCGGCTATCTCATGCTGCTTGATGCTGTTTTGTGTAATACTCATAACGGAATCCTCGCTTTCGTGTTTTTGCAGAGTAAATTATATCACTTTTACTGTAAATTATCCACCTACTCTTATAAAATCCCATTCTACTTCTGCGAGAATCGTTCTATTTGAAATAGAAAAAGGCACAATACAGCTGTATCATGCCTTTTAATTTGAATATTATTTTTTACTGTTATTTCTTGGAAAAGGATATGGAATCAGCCATTGATGCTTTGCAAGGCATCTCCATAAATAACAGACGATGACCGGAAGTTCAAGTATGCCTGCCAGAGTAAACACTATTGCCGCACCGGGAACAGCGTAAAATGTTACAAAGACGGAAAGTGCTCCTGCCCATATAATGCCTGTAATGGCGATGAAAATCCATGCTCTCGGCCACCACATACTTGCAAATATGAGGAATACTGTAAAAGAACCTGCAAGTGCATAACATATTATTCTGCCGTTCCATATATCAGCGGCTGAAGGGGCGAGGTAGCGGAAAAGACAAATCAGCAGAAATGCAGCAAACCATACCCCGACAACAGACAGTATAGTAATGAAAAACTGCTTCCAACTGAATCTACTGTCAGTAGAATTGCCCGATTCTACGTGATTTGCTGACTTTGCAGTTTCCTGTGGCTGCATAGGGTAAATCAGCTCATTGACAGAAACTCCGAAAATTTCTGAAAGCTGTATAAGAGTCATTACATCGGGAATTCCGTCACCACGTTCCCATTTGGAAATGCTTTTATCAGAATAATTGATTTTATGTGACAGGTCAATTTGTGTCATGCCTGTATTTTTTCTATGTTTTGCAATATTTTCTGCAATGGCTTTTCGTATGTTTGCCTCGGTCACCGCAAAAAACTCCTTTCTGAAACGGCTTGATTCAGTAATGATAAGATGTCATTTGTGGTTATTATACCATATCTGCAAAAAAATTACAATAAAAAACGATGCATTGTTCATTAAAAGAGAGGGTATGTGTTGCGATTTGCTGATTTATATGTTATAATTTGAGAAAATATAATTAAAAGGGGAAAGATTATGATAAAAAGGATATGCGGAATTATTGCGACTGTTATGTGTGTATCTTGCATAGTGTGCGGAACTGATTTTACAGAAATTCAGAATACTGTTAATGCTGTTTCTTATGGAGATACATTTGTATTGAATGATCTGGAATATTCAAATGCAGATGAAGATGATGACGGAACATATGACTTTATTGAACTTATGGCAACTAAAAATTTTGATATTGAATCTGTTGAAATTCCGGAAGAAATTAACGGACTGCCTGTTAAGAAAATACATTCATTTGCGTTTTTTCAATGTGAAAAACTTAAAAGCGTAACGCTTCCGGACAGTTTGACAGATATTGACGTTGCGGCATTTAAATGCTGTTACAGTCTTAAAAAAATAAATATTCCGGACAGTGTGAAAACTATAGGTGATGAAGCATTCGGTTATATATGTCAGAATGATGAAGATGTGAAAATGGACGATTTTACAATATACGGTAAAGCCGGAACAACCGCGGAAGCATACGCAAAAGAGAACGGCTTTAAATTTATTGTTGAGTCTGATGCAATAAAGGGTGATGCAAACATGGACGGAAAGGTAGATGTCCGTGACTGTGCATTCATAGCTAAAGCGCTTGCTACCGGAAAAGGCAGTATGATTTCCTCAAACGCCGATTTTAACGGTGATAACAAGGTTGATGTAAGAGATGCTGCGGCGATTGCAAGATTCCTTGCAACAAAGAAATAATTTATGTACAGCCGCCATTAATCCGGATATTTGTATATTTGCGTAAAAGGTCTTCTGCTGTTGTGTGAAAATCCAACAAAATAAAAGTCGTAAATCTGTTCATATATACAGAATTGATTAAAAAGTCACTAAAACACTTGAAAAATATAACTTTGCGTAGTATAATATAAACATAAATTAATGATAACGTTCTTTTAAAAAGTAAGTCTGAAACAAATGACAAACTAATAGCATATTTAAGGAGTTGATTTTTATGAAAAAATTAAAAAGTATTCTTGCCGGAATCATGTCAGTAGCAATAGCAGGAAGTTGCTATATGACAGTAATGGCTGATTCTTATGTTGAAGATCCGTTCTGGGGAACAAATCCTAAACCTTCGAGTCCATCAGAATCATTATCTTATTACGATGAAGAGAGTAATATTGTGTGGACAAGTGATGACAAAAACATCAAAGGATATGCTAATGGAGAAATTCAGGAATATCAGCTTATATCGGCTGATAATCTGATAGTCGTTCCTTCAGATACAGAAATATCAAATGATATTCTTGAACTCAGTGAGGATTATTCAATATCAGATGTTACTGACAAATTACAGGTGACTTTTATAAAAGATAAAATTGATCTTGATGGGAAGAAAGTATACCTGATTTCAAATACTAAAAATCTGAAAGATACCGGACTTTCTGAAAATTTAAAGAAAGATATGATTTCAGAAAAAATTGATGCATCTTTTAATCTGGCAACATTTAATTTTGAACCAAAGGCACTTTCAGCCATGAGCATTGAACTAAATGAGGCTGATAAGGATTTCACTCCTGATAAATATGAAGGACTGAAAGGACTGGAATTCGCTAAAACAAGTGATGATGCAACACGTTATGCAGTAAACATTTCTGCGATAAATATATCAGATATTGATAAGATTGAAAGTAATGTAAAAGAAGATTCAAATGTAAAAAGTGTAAAGCTGTGTTTTAACCAGAGTACACTTGGATATGCGCAGATGAATTACAAAGCCGATTATATCCGCATAGACGGCGATAGCAACAGTGATAACCGTCTGAATGTAAGGGATTGCTCATTTATCGCTCAGAATCTTGCACAGAAAAAAACTGAGGAACTTCCTGAATATTCTGACTATAACCTTGACAGGAAAGTTGATGTAAGGGATGCGGCAGGAGTTGCAAGATTCCTTTCAAATAAATACACAGAACAATAAATGATAATTTTATCCCGCTTGCTGAGTTTGCAGGCGGGATATTTTTGTGCCTTTGCGGATATATTTTATCTCCAGTTTAACTTTGGTTTATTATATTTTATATTCTTTCCGGTAAACTAAAGATAAAGCAGAAGCTATGTGAATAAGTTCTGAAGGAAAGGAAAAATTAAAATGAAATCAAAAGAAACATCTGCAAAATCCACAGCACAGATTTTCAGGGATAATATTTGTACTTTATTCAATCTCCTGCCCATTCATATATGTCATCAAAAAGCTGTTTATGCAAATTCTTATAGAAATTGAAATCAACGTTGTTAAACTTGATTTCTTTTTCTATTTTCATTGTCATTGAGATGACTATTCTTAGTTCTGCCACATTGAGCATCTTCTGATTTCTGATATCAAGCTTATTTATTAGAACAGTTGTATCAGGATAGCAGTCTTTTTGTGTTCCCTCTAAGGAGTATACTGCCATTTATTATGACCTCTGACACTCTGCTTTGATTATATTCAGAAATTCATCATGCGTAATTTTTCCGGTCACATACTTTCTGATAAGCTTTAAGTCTCCTGCTGTAGGAACGAGCCCTTCCATTTTTGAAGAAGCCACAGCATTTTCCAAAGCCTGTTCAGTTGTTACCTTTTGCATTTATATCACCTTCCTGATTTTTTCGGGTTTTATCATTTCTAATGTATGATTTTATTATAGGCGAAAATTTAGATAGTGTCAAGAAAAATCCGAAAGCTTTTTAAACTTTCGGATTCATCATCAATTTTTATCAGCTTTTAATTGCTTATACACAGGTACAGCAACTACAACAAGCTGAAATATCTCATCAACCAAAGGAAGTATATCCGGTATTACAAAATTCACAGCACATAATGCCATAGCAAGTCCTTTTCTGCCTTTTTTAACATATATGTAAGAGCCTATCAATAGTGCTACGCCAGTAAAGGTATCAAGTATTGTAAGCAGCAGGATTATTATGACAGCTTTTGATATAGGTATTTTATTATTCATAATCATTTGATTGGTTTTTTTTATCTTGCATTGCTTCATATACAGCACTTCCAATGTTACCTAAGAAACCACTTGAATTTTTTATAAAGTTAAGACCTACTTTTTTTGCAAAGTTCAAGGTATTTCCATTTTTAATCATATCATTATAAGCTTGGGCTGCGTCCTTATCACCAAGTTCAGCACCTTTTTTAAATAATTCCAGTGCCAAGTTCTTATCAGTATTTACTTCTACACCAGTTCTGTAACACTGTCCAAGAAGATAACATGCATATCCATCATTCTGTTCGACAGATTTTTCATATAATTCAACCGCTTTAGCAGAATTCTCTGTTACACCTTTACCATATTGATAACACATACCTAATATGTTTTGTGCAGGGGTAAAATAATTTTCAGCAGCTTTTGTATACCATTTAACAGCTGTTTTATAATTCTGGCTGACACCTTCTCCGAAATAATAGCAATTGCCTAACATATACTGTGCATTTACAAAGTTTTGTTCAGCAGCTTTAGTGTACCATTCAACAGCCTTTTCATAATTCTTGCTGATACCCCTCCCAAAATAATAACAGCAACCTAACAAATATTGTGCATCTACATTATCTTGTTCAGCAGCTTTAGTATACCACTCAACTGCCTTTTGATAATCTTCGATTTTTGAATAACATTGTGCGATTCTATAGTAACATCTTCCGATGTCATCCTTTACATAATTTAATTCAAACGTATAAAATTTCATCCAATCATCATCTTCAGCATCATTTATTTCATCAGAATAATAATTCATTACATATTCTAATAAACGGATAGATTCAAGATATTTGCTGATTGAAAGAGTATAATTTTCCTCCCAACATAGACAGTCTGCTATTTTTTCGTAACAATATGCCATATGAGATTGACCATATACATCGAGCGAATCCTCAATCTGTTTATAATATTCTAATGCTTTATAGTAGTCAGGAGAACAACAGATACTTCCATAATAGAACGTATTTGCAAGCTCAAATTTGGAATCATCAGACAAATCCATATCATTTTCCGCTCTTGGATTTGGGTTCTCCAATGATACATCCAATGTATAAGACAATCGGAAAAGTCGTTCTGCTTTTCTGTAATTCTTTATAATATCACGATACCAGAGACCACGAACATAAAAACTCTGTGCATTTTCTTCACCAGTTAAGTGCTTTCCATTGTCGTTCCACTTGTTTCCGTATTTTGCACAAAATTTTACTTTGGCTTTTTCCTTGTGTTCATTGTGTTTTTCTGATAAGCCATTCTGTGACTTTGAAGCACAAGACTTTTTATTTGCTGTTTTCTTGTTATGAGTATTTTTTCTTCTCATAATTTCAACATTTTCCGGACATTCTTCCATAAGCACCTTCATAGCAGAATTGCTTCCGGAAAACTCAATTGTATATTCTTCAGAACCTGTAACATTTGCAAGTTCTTCAAAAATACCGTCCCATTTAACCTTACGCATCATGAACGGATATACCCAGTCATCTATTTCCTTGCCATTGATTCTTGATGTATCGAAAGGAACTCCGTTAACAGTAATATTTGTGCTAAGGGTGTCCTCGTCATACTCAATCACAACGTTATTTCCGGAACATTCTTCGGAAATAATATTGACAGGTGCATCTTCCCAAGCTTCTTTCAGTTCATTCAGGTCATCCTCAGAACCGTCAAATATAAGGTCAAATGATTTTTCTCCGCCGAGAGCTTCAACCATTTCATCATAGAAGCCATTCCACTTGATTTTTCTCATCATGAATGGATATGCCCAGTCAGCAATTTCCTTACCATTGATTCTTGAAGTATCAAAAGACTGTCCGTCAACTGTAATTTCAGTCATAAGTGTTTCAGCATTATATGTAACCTTAACTGTTTTACTAATTTTAACAACAACCTTTCATTATTTATATCTTGGTTCAAATTTAGGACACGTTCCCCATGCTGGCATAGGTATAGACTTCTTGAAGCATGACTGCTTTTCGTTGTGGTCAAACTTGAACTTTCCGCCAAATACAGGCTGTATAGTCGTACTTCCCATTGCACCATTCCAGTGCACACATAATGCACATTTTCTTGTGTTTTTGTTTGCCAATTCAGTTCCCATTTGATTACCTCCTGTTATTTTACTTTTTTCTTTATTATACTATCTTATTCTTTAAAAGCCAACCCTAATAATACATATTTCCACCCAAATGGTTTAAAATAATTGTATACTATTTTCTGATTGGAGTTGAATATATGTGGATTTCGGGACAAAATTAAAAGAACTGCGAAAACAAAACGGACTTACTCAGCAGCAGCTTGCTGAACGTATAGGTGTCACAAAATCGGTTATTTCTTTTTATGAGCTAAAGGAACGTGCACCTTCTCCCGATGTTCTTACCAAACTTTCTTATATCTTTCATGTCAGTACAGATTATCTCCTTGGGATTGAACGTAACAAAACAATTGACGTTACAGGTCTTGACGATGAAGATATTAAGGCGGTTCAGCTTATTGTCGAAAGATTAAGACGAAAAGCCTGAGATGTACTTTTCCTTACAGAAAATGTATACAGCAAAACTGTCGCTTATTATGTGGCAAATCTGAAAGCAGTTTTCTCCGTTTTCAGATTGTACTATTGTTATCCATTCAGGTTCGGCTGTTTCAATTCTTTCCGTCATACCTGTTTCAGCATAGTTATCAAGGTCGCTTTTGCTCTCAACGAAAAAGAATGCTCCAAAGCTTCCTATATCATCTGTCAGCCATTCTTTGCAAAGCTTCAGAAGCTGTTTCTCCATACTGCGTGATATATACTCAGGAATCGTTTCTGCTTTCCAGATGTCTGTAAGTTTTGTGATTTTAATCATGTCTTACTCCTTGTTATTATTATAGTATAAGCATCAGACACACGGGTGTCTCTCAAAAAAATTTTTTAGATTTTTGAGCAAAAATTAAGGGCGAATGCATTCAAGCATTCGCCCTGTCTGTTTTATACTATCCTATTTTTGAAAATAGTTCATCATCGAACTTTTCTGCTGTTTCTGATTTCATTGCAGATGTTACATGGCTGTAAGTATCCATTGTAACTCCTGTATTTGCATGACCTAAGTTCTCGCTCATTACTTTTATCGGAACGTTGTACTGCATCATCAAAGTTGCGTTTGTATGTCTGAGGTCATGAAATCTTATATGCCTCATTTCAATATTTTTAAGGTGCTTTGAAAACTTTGTAGTGAATGAGCCGCAGATATAGTAACTTCCGTCACTTCTGCAACAGACGAGATTATTTTCCCTGTAAGCACCATGAAGAACTTTTCTGTCGTTCCATTGCTTCTGACGTCTTTCCTGCAAAGCGTTAAGCACGAAGTTAGGAATTTTCAGAGTCCTTTCACCCGAAGCTGTTTTGGTACTGCTGACTATATCCTTACCCTCTATTCTGCTGAGACTTTTATTTATTGTAAGAGAAGATTTTTGAAAGTTTATATCATCCCATGTCAGAGCAAGAACTTCTCCACGTCTTAAACCCATTCCGACAGCAAGCAGAATTTCAAGATATATGTCACTGCCTTTGCTTTTTTCTATCAGGTTTTGTGCTTCTTCCTCTGTGTAGTAATCATTTTTTGCCTTTTTCTGTTTTGAAACACTGACAAATTCAGCAACATTTTTAGGAATCACCTGCATTTTACAAAAATACTTTAAAGCTGATTTCAGGTTAGTGTGTATGTACTGTATGCTTCTTGGCGAAAAGTGTTTGCTTTCAAGTTCTTTGTAGAAATTTTGTATCTGTACTGCCGTCAGTTTTTGCAGACAGATATGTCCTATTCCACTTTTAATATGCTCAATATTTACAAGATACCCTCTTTTCGTGTTAGGCTTTAGAACAAGTTCAACAGCAGCAGCGAACCATTCGTCAAGAGCCTGGGAAACTGTCATCTTGGAAGGCTCTATATATGTGTTGCTGTTAAGTTCAGTTACTTTTTCAGCAAGAGCCTTCTGTGCTTCTTTTTTGGTAGGGTAACTGTAATAATCCCTTAACCGTTTTCCGTTGCTGTCAACGCCCTTTTCTATGATTAATTGATAGGTGACTTTACCGTTTTTCAGCCTTCTTGTTCGTATACTTCCACTCAAGCTTACCATTCCTTTCAAAAAATTGAGGGGAATTTTATTCCCCTCGTTAATGACTGATTTAGTTTATTGTTTAAGACCGTCATTTATCCAGTTTGTCAGAACTTCACGACTGGTTCTGTAAGTGTTACCAAGTTTTATTGAAGGAATTTTACCGTATTTCATAAGGTCGAGAGTTTTGACGTATCCGATTTTAAGGATTTCAGATACTTCCTTTGCACTAAGCATTTCTGGAATTGTATTATTATTCATGATTATACTCCTTTCAGAATTATAATATATATTTGTAGTTTGATATTATTACGATGTAAAATAACATTATTGTACTTTTTATTATTCATCAAAAATGACATTTATTTCATTAAAAAATGAGCGTTCAATATCGTCACCATTTTTATTTTTGGTTATGATATTTTTAACTGTAAACTCAATTTCATAACCTATTATTGCATGTTCATCAAAATCTTCAGCATCTTTTTCATCTTCTATCAGAGCATCGAAAAGCTCAAAAAGCGGATGTTCTGGTGTTACATAATCATCTACCCATATAGATATTATATTGTCATCAAGTGATATTTCGATTTTATAGTAATCGCCTTTTTTTAGTTTCACACTCTGAATATCGGCAATTATACCTTTATATTTTTTTCCTTCTTCAAGTGTATTAAGTGGTAGTTTTTTTGTAAATCTCATAATGATTCGTCCTTTCATAATTTTTTGAAATGTTGATTATAACAACGCTGGTTTTTATTTGGTTCAGTGTTTTGAAACTGTAGTAAGTATCAGAACGCTGCTTTTTTATCAAATCTTTTTCAGCAAGTGATTTAAAAACTGTATGTTTATTGGTGAATCCATGCTCTTTCAGTATCTGCTCAAATGCAGGACGTATAATAGCAACTTCACCATCAGGGAATACAACCCCTTCTATGCTCTGACCGAAATATTCATTTTTATCAGGATATAAATTTCTTTTATTAGTTATTTGGTCAAGGATAATATTATAAACTTTTTCTCCTGTGTCCCAGTTGTCATTTAGGTTTTGGTGATGTATAAGTAAGATTTTTTTTATTTCCTCTGGTTCAACGTTAATTTTAAGGAGTTTATGAAGTATTCGGGCTGTTAGCATCCACAAAGCATAGTAGTCTGATAATCTGTCAGTAGTAGGCATATATTCAGCTTTTGGAATTGAGTCTATAAACTTTTTCTTTTCAGCGGAGTAAGCATTTTTTATTTTATCAAATGAAAATTTTCCTATTGTTATTATAAATTTTTTCCCAATATAACCGTAGTTCTGATTAACAAAATCCTTAACTTCGTTACTGTGACTGGCTGATTTTGTTATAGGAATTGAAAATTCAAAAATTCTTACGCTTAAACCATTATTGCTGTTTGACTGTTCAAGTATGGAAGATTCTCCGCTTGACAGTATAGGGCAAAGCCATTGTTTTGTTTTAGTTTGTTTTCCTGTTTTCATAAACCTTTGGCGATTGACACCCTGAGAAAAATTATATATGAATGATGTCATATCATATTTACAGATACTTGATTCATCAAGTGCGATTGGTAAAGCAAAGTTATTGCATAATCTGTTCATGAGACAGTTTTCAGTTTGATTCCATGTAGAGAGCATACCACTGTCAATATCAGGTTTGCTCCACATGGAAACAGCTGTTTGCAAAGCTGTTGTCTTGCCAAGACTTGTATCGCCATAAAAATGAACGATAGGGGAATTCAGAGGGATTTTCTGTCCAAGATAACCTAACAAGGCACTTGAGCAGCCTACTGTCAGTGCAAACTGTAATCCGTATGCATCTTCCAGCAGTTTATTTAAGGTTTCATAGTCATAACCAGGACTTTGAGCAAGCTTCAGGTCTCCAACATATTCTTTGTTTGCAGTAGCAGTTCTTGAGAACTTGTTGTCATTCCAGCCGACAAATGTATATTCCATGACGTGTTCTGCCTGTTGTTCTTCACAGCGAACATACTCTATAATCTGAGAAATATTCTTATCATTGTAATTAAGACCCTTTTCGGCAAGTTCATTAAAACGTTTGTATGTGAACAGACCCTTACTGACACAGCACGTTGTTTCACCGAATAAGCTTTTGATTATAAGGTCATAACTGAAATCCTTGGTTTCTTCATTGTTTAGCATAAACGTAAAATCTTCTTCAGAACGGTTTCGACAAGGGTTTCCTTTGTTGATTCGTGTGTGATTTAGCGAAAAAAATTTTTTTAGCCCTCAAATCACTAATGAAACGTTTGTGATTCAGCGTTTTTTAAATTTTTTCGCTATACAATTTGCACAAAAAAATGAGAATCTTTCTCGTGTGTCTGCGGAAATTTTTGCCGCAGGCAAGAAGAAAAAACAATCCCCAAAAAAAGAATCTGCGAGAAGTATGCGGCAAAAATTATCCACAGACAAACTACGCAGATTCTCATATTGGTTTAATTATTTGGATTTAATTATTTCAGTTTTTTCAGCTTTTATCTGAGTATGTATTTCTTCCTTTGTACTATATTCAGTCAGGAAAAATCCGTTTCTTACGCATGGTGTAAGTATGTGAAGATTAGTTCTTCCGTTACGGTCAGAAACAGTCAGTATTTTCTTTTTAGCAGATTTCAGAATTTTCAGAACTTCGTCCTCTCTCTTTTTAAGAGTAAGTGTGTTAAGAGTTCCCCATGAAATAATTATTTCAGATGCCTTCTTAGCATATTCAAGAATAATTTCATCAGTTTTCTTGTCTTTCTGCTCTTTTGTTTTACTATGTATACCAGAGCATAAATTAACAGCATAGTAACCGCCATACCCCAAATTATACAGGTTATTTGTGATTAAGGTGTTTGTCAGTTCAAGAAAGATTCCGTCAGCTTCTCCGCTGTATTTTGATACGAACAGGGGAATGGATTTCTTTTCATCCCATATTCTTGACAAAAGGTAGCGATGATTTTTATCATCGCTATACAAACAGAAGTTATTTATTTTGTTACTTTCTTCAATCATTTATTGTCCTCCAGATTCTTGATTTCTTCTTTGAACATCTCTTCAATCAGTTTTGTTCCAAGTGCAACTATTATTGTAACAATTGCTCCTACTACAGTCTTATTCATAATTATGACCTCCTTAATATTCCTCAGAAAGAAGCATGGTTGAATACTCCTCACTGTCTATAACGTAGATTTTTTCAGTTTTTTCAGGTGATTTACAGGTGAATATATATTTTTTCTTATAGTACGGCTGTTCCTGAGAATGAGTTATAGTCAGTAGAATGAGTTATAGTCAGTTTGCCATTTTTCCATTCAAGCAGAAAAATCTGAAGATAATCCTTTTTAATATTCAGATTATCTATCATGTCCCAAATAAGCAACTGACAAAAAGGTTCTACACTATCTGCAACACCTCTTGTTATATACCTCTGATTATTAAACATAATATTTTTCCTCCATAAAGCAAAAAATCCCTGCCAGAATTATTTCTGACAGGGATAACTTAACGGCTATATTTATCGTGTATTTTTCCGGAATATCCTCAAAGAAAACTACATCTTATTTTATAGCAGTTATCATATAATTACTTTTATTGTTTATTTTATTCGTTGGTTTTCTACTGTTACGTCGTCGCAACGTCGTCGTACAGCCGTTTTTTATGATATTTTAATTCCGTTCATATGGAAAAGGAAAACTCCCGAAACCTCGTAGTTACGGGAGTTGTTGGCGGAAAGAGAGGGATTCGAACCCTCGATACGCTATTAACGTATACACGAGTTCCAGTCGTGCGCTTTAGACCAGCTCAGCCATCTTTCCACTTTAATATTTAATTTAAAAAACCTCAGCTTTTAAGCTGAGGTTAATTGGTGCGAGTGGCGGGACTTGAACCCGCACGTCAACGACACACGCCCCTCAAACGTGCCTGTCTGCCTATTCCAGCACACTCGCATTTCTTAATTTTGTTTTGCTCTCCTGAGCACTTTTATATTATATCACAGGATTCCAAAATTGTCAAGCATTTTTTTGAAAAAATTTCGAAAAATATCGAATTTTATTTTTTAACTTTATAAAATGACGTAAATACGTACTTTTTTCTAAAAAAGATTTTGAAAAAACTCCTTTTGAACAGCTTTGTTACTGAAAAAAGGCAATAAAAGTTTGCTAAACATTAATAAACTGTAAATTTTTAAATAATTTTGTGGAAATGATTGACAAACAATGTCGAATGCTGTAAAATTAAATTACGATATTGGAAACATTGAGGTGATAAAAATAAGAATTGCACATATAAAATATGAAGATGATATAAAAACTATTCAAAGTGTTGCTGACCACTGCAACGGAACAGCAGAATATTGCAGAACTATATTAGCTCCTTTGAAGCTTGATGCATTTGGATATTATATAGGTATACTTCATGATGCAGGAAAAATGTCTGATAAGTTTCAGAAATATATTACAGATGCGGCAAACGGAATTGAAGTGAGACGTGGTTCTGTCAATCATACTTTTGCGGGTGTCATTTATACCATTGAGAAATTTCATAATAACAGTATACATGAAAAGATGACATCTGAAATTGCCGCATGGGTTATGGGAAGTCATCATGGACTTTTTGATATAAATGATATGAACAGGTTCAATGGATTTGAACACAGGCTTGAATGTGACCGCATTGCTATTGAATACGAACCGGCTATGAAATACTTTTTTGAGGAATGTATATCCGAAACAGAAATTGAAAAGATTTTTGCTGAGGCTGTTGAAGAAGTAAAAGCATTTGATGCAATTTTGTTTGAAAATTGTAAAAAAGGTAATTTTTCATCAGAACCGGCAGGAAAGAAAACATCGTATGATTTTATGTTGGGATTTCTTTCAAGAGTGCTTCTTTCTGCACTTATAGAAGCTGACAGAAGAAATACAGCTGAATTCATGTCAGGTAAAAAGTATCCTGATTACACTGTCGGATATGATTTCTGGAGAGATGAGCTTGAATATTTTGAAGGCAGGATTTCAAGCTTTAAAAGGGACAATGATATAAATTCTGTGCGTGGAAAAATTTCTGATGAGGCAGCTGAGTTTGCCAATAGAACTGAAAACGGTGGTATATATCGCCTGACTGTTCCTACCGGTGCCGGAAAAACTCTTACTTCAATGAGATTTGCACTTAATGCCTGCCAGAAACATGGGCTTTCAAGGATATTTTATGTAATACCGCTTTTGTCGGTACTCGATCAGAATGCTAAAATAATAAAGGATTATTCTTTACATAAGGACATGGTTACAGAACATCACAGTAATGTAATAAGAGATACTATGAATGAAGATGAACTGGACAGATACGAACTTGTGTGTGAAAACTGGGAAAATCCCGTGATTGTAACAACTCTTGTTCAGTTGCTTAATACATTTTTTTCGGGTAAAACACAGTCAGTAAGGCGTCTTCATTCTCTTGCGGGTTCTGTGATAATAATTGATGAGGTTCAGTCGATACCGAAAAAAATGCTGTTTATGTTTAATCTTGCTGTTAATTTTCTGGCATATTTTCTTGGGTGTCATGTGGTTCTTTGTTCTGCAACACAGCCGGCATTTCAGGTCCTTGATTATCCTCTTTATTTTCAGGAGAACTGTGACATTATAAAACCTGATAAGAAAATCACCGAAGTGTTTAAAAGAACAGAAATAAATGATCTGACTGCTGACGGTATGGACATGGACGAACTTGCGGATTTTTCAGTCCGGATACTTGAAAACACTTCAAGTCTGCTTGTAATATGCAATACAAAGAAAACAGCAAAGGAACTTTTTAATAACATTTCCATGAGGACTCTGGAAGATGTAAAGTTTTATTTTCTTTCAGCGTCAATGTGCATGAAGCACAGAACCGATACTCTTGAAAAAATAAATGAATCGTTGAAAAAACGTGAAAAAATGATATGTGTTTCAACTCAGCTTGTTGAAGCTGGTGTTGATTTTTCATTTGAAAGTCTGATTCGTGTCCGTGCCGGACTGGATAATCTTTCGCAGTCAGCCGGAAGATGCAACAGAAGTTTTGATTACGGTCATATATGCAATGTTTATATGGTAAGGCTGAAAAATGAAAGCCTTCTGCACCTTGAAGATATTGCAAAATCACAGGAATGTACCATGAACTTTGCTGCAAGATTCAGTAAGGACAGAGAACGCTATAAAAATGATATGCTCAGTGATGAGTCAGTTGCAGAATATTACAGGCTTCTGTTTCGCAATTATTATAAGAAGTCAGATTTCAGTTATCCTGTGCAGAAACCTGTAAAGTATGATTTGTTTGCGATGCTTTCTGATAACTCAAAATTCATCAGTCCCGGAAATAGTTATATAATGACTCAGGCATTTGCAGAAGCAGGGAGATTGTTTGAAGTCTTTGACAGCAGTACAACAGATATAGTTGTCCCTTATGATGATACTGCCAGTGAACTTATAGCTGATCTGAATTCACAGAGGGCAGAATTTGATATAGTCTATCTGAATGAAGTAATAAGAAAAATGAAACCGTATACAGTTGCGGTGTATCAGTATGTGATAGACAGGCTTGTTATGGACGGCATGGCGACTGCACACAGTGGGGGAAGAATATATTCCCTCAACTGCGGTTGCTATGATGAAAAAACAGGTTTTGATGTAAATCATCAGGAAATTTACTGAAAGGAGAAAAAAGGAGTATGCATGAAAATTCAGTTGAATTTGAAGTATATGCAGATTATGCTTTGTTTTCTGATCCGATAACAAGGGTAGGTGGAGAAAAGTTTACATATCAGATACCTACTTATGAAGCGTTAAAGGGAATTCTTCAGAGTGTGTACTGGAAGCCTACTATTATATGGGTTATTGATTCTGTAAGAATCATGAATCAGATACAGACGGAAACAAAGGGTATAAGACCGATAAGATATGATTCCAATAAAAATGACCTTTCATATTATACATATCTTAAAGATGTCAGATATAAAGTAAAGGCTCATTTTATATGGAATGAAAACAGACCTGAACTTGAAAAAGACCGAAATGAAAACAAGCATCATAACATTGCGAAAAGAATGATAGAAAGAGGCGGAAGACGAGATATATTTCTGGGAAGCCGGGAATGTCAGGGCTATGTTATACCAACTGATTTCAGTGAGGGACAGGGCGTTTACGACAATCTTTCACAGCTTGATTTTGGCCTTATGTATCATGGGATAACATATGCAGATGAGGCTTATTCAGATGAAACAAAAAATAAAATGACAGTCCGTCTGAAGCATATCACAATGAAAAACGGAATTATCAGATATACAGACCCTGCCAGAAGCAGATGCAGTATGAAAGAACAGCTTGGCGATGTTTACGGAAGCTGTGTACAGCGTCCGATTCATGAAATGGAGATCAAGCCTTTCGGAACTGAACTGGGCAACTTTACTGATGTTGATACAACTGAATCGGAGGTGAGGTAGTATGTCGTGGATAAGTACTTTATGCGAAACCTATGACAACAATATTGACAAAGCAGGAACATATGATGGACAGACCTATCCGCTTTCGATGGATTCACATATACTGGCAAATGCACGTCTTGAAATAACAATTGATGATGACGGTAATTTCATCGAAGCGAGAGAACTGGAAAAAATCAAAAATGATAAGAATGATAAAACCAATGATCTGAGCGGTGTGACGATTATTCCTGTTACAGAAGATTCCGGCGGAAGGGCAAGCGGAATTGCTCCGCATCCATTATGTGATACGCTGTCATATATAGCAGGGGATTATGCGGCTTATGTTCCGGGGAAAAAAGATAAGGAAAAGGCTCTTGAAAAGTCAGAAAAATATCTTGAAAACCTGAAAAAATGGGCTGAATCTGATTATTCACATTATAAAGTCCGTGCTGTTTACAAATATCTGGAAAAGAAAACAGTTATAGCTGATCTGGTTCGTGAGAATGTTGTGGAACTTGATTCGCATGGAATGATATCATCTAAAAAAATATGCGGTGAAACAGCTGAAAGAGCTATGGCAAGATTCATTATCCGTTCTCCTGAACATGATGAAACAGAAAAATGCTGGGAGGACAAGACTCTTTTTCAGAAATTTTCCGAGTATTACAATTCACTTATAGATGACGTGAATTACCATGATATATGTTACGTCAGCGGAGAGGATATGGTGGTCTGCTGTAACCATCCGAAAGGAATTGTTCCTTCAAGTTATGGAGCAAAAATGGTGTGTATAAATACGAGCAATTTTGTAAGTCTGGGAAGATTTATAGCAGGCGGAGAAACCTGTGCTGTCGGATATGACTCAACGCAGAAAGTTCATAATGCTCTTTCATGGCTTGTTAAAAATCAGGGCTGTGTTGTCGGTTCAAAAGATAAGAGAACATATATATGCTGGTGTCCTGCGGGAAAGCCGACTATCAACCCGGTTGATACAAGATGGGGTGATGAGGAACTTGGCAGCTGTGATACCCATATGGAATATAAGGAAGAAATAGAAAAGCTTTTTAATGGCAAAAGCGGAGTGTTCTCTGAAAGCGACAAGGTCGTTCTTATTTCCCTTGAAGCTGCAACAACAGGGCGTCTTTCGGTTACATATTATAACGAGCTTATAGCGTCTGACTTTATGGAGCGAATGACAAGATGGTCTGAAACCTGCTGCTGGTATTTCAAAAGGAAGAACAGTGAGGGCAAATACAGAGATGTTATCAGGACGCCGGATACAAAAAGTATCGTAAAATATGCGTTCGGAATGGAACAGGGAAAGTTTGTTGAACTTGGAGACAAGGTATTCAAAGAACAGGTTCAGAGGATAGTTCACTGTATCGCTGATAAAAAGCCGGTTCCGAGGGATATTGTATATGTACTTATGCATAAGGCATCGAATCCGCAGTCTTATAAAATGTGGATGAATTATCAGAATGTTTTGTCAACGGCGTGTGCCATGACTGCAAAATATTATAACGATTTGGAAGGGAAAGTGAAGTACGGCATGAATCTGGATAAAAATAATACAGACAGAAGTTATCTTTTCGGAAGACTGCTTGCCATTGCGGAAATTATCGAATACAGAACTTACAAAAATGATGCGAGCGGCGGCAGACTTACAAATGCAACCAAATTACAGTCAGCATTTGTTAATCATCCATTTTACACATGGAATATTCTTGAAAAAAAGATAAATCCATATTTTGAACCGACATCAGCTGAATATTATAAGTCAATGATTGGTGATATTATATGTCAGCTCCAGACAGATAGTCCGGCAAAGCTTAATATGCCGCTTAGAGAAACCTATCTTCTGGGATATTATCACCAGAGAAAAGAAATGTTTACTAAAAAAGAGGAGGATAAATAATCATGGGAATTCTTTCAAACAAAATTGATTTTATGATGCTTTGTACAGTAAAAAATGCAAATCCAAACGGAGATCCGCTTGACGGAAACAGACCAAGAACCACATATAGCGGTCAGGGTGAAATTTCAGATGTATGCATAAAGAGAAAGATAAGAAACAGACTCCAGGACATGGGGGAGAACATTTTTGTTCAGTCAGATGATAAACGTGATGATGAATATACCAGTCTGAGTGAGAGAGCATCTAAAACTATTACAGAATATGACGACAAGGAAGATTATGCAAAGCAGGCTTGTCAGCAGTGGATTGATGTAAGAAGTTTCGGTCAGGTATTTGCTTTCAAGAGTGCAAAGAGTGATAAGGACAAAGGAGTTTCTGTCGGGGTAAGAGGTCCGGTTTCAATTCATCAGGCTGTAAGTGTTTCTCCGGTTGAAGTTGCAAGTATTCAGATAACAAAGAGTGTAAATTCAGAACCGTCAGCAAAAGGTGAAAAATCATCTGATACAATGGGTACTAAGCACATGATTCCATTCGGACTTTATATTATAAAGGGTTCTATAAATGTCCAGCTGGCAGAAAAAACAGGATTTACAGAAGATGATGCAGAAAAGATAAAAGAATCACTCAGAACTTTGTTTGTAAATGACTGTTCATCAGCAAGACCTGACGGAAGTATGGAAGTATGCAGAGTATACTGGTGGAAACACAATAACAAGACCGGTCAGTATTCAGCGGCGAAGGTTCATAATTCTATAAGCATAAAGCTTAAAGATGATGTTGAAATACCTTCAGATTTCAGTGACTACGAAATTACAGAAAACGACCTTGACGGTCTGAAGCCGGAAGTTTTTGAAGGTATCTGATGGAATATTCCGAAGAAGATTTCCTGATGCTTTCAGGCATACAGCATTTTTGTTTTTGCAGACGTCAGTGGGCATTGATACACATTGAAATGGTGTGGGAAGAAAATCTGCGGACAGCGGAAGGGGAAATCATGCATGAAAAGTGTCATGACAGCTTTTCCGCTGAAAGCCGCGGAAACAGAATCATATCAAGAGGAATGCCTGTGTTTTCAAGAACTATGGGTATTTCCGGTGAATGTGATGTGGTTGAGTTTATAAAAGATAAAAATGGTATAAATATAAACGACAGGGAAGGAAATTACAGGGTTTATCCTGTTGAATACAAAAGGGGAAGTCCTAAAGATGATGAATCTGATATCCTTCAGCTTTGTGCACAGGCAATGTGTCTTGAAGAAATGCTCGTCTGTACAATTGATGAGGGTGCATTATTTTATGGTGAAACCAGACGGCGAAGCAAAGTTCAGCTGACAGATAATATGAAAGAACGGGTTCGTGAAATGTACAAAGAGATGCATAAATATATGAGGGACGGATATATTCCGAGGGTGAAACCGACCAAAAGCTGTAATGCCTGTTCTCTGAAAAATCTGTGTATGCCAAAGCTTTATAAACTTCAGGACGTGAAAAAATATATGAAAGAAAATCTTGAATAAATTATGAAAAAACTTCTTAATACATTATATGTTACAAATGAAAATGCTTATCTTTCTCTTGACGGTGAAAATATCATTGTAAAAGAGGAGGGGGAAATTCTTGGAAGAGTTCCGATACATACAGTTGAAAGCATAGTTATATTCGGATATATCGGAGCAAGTCCTGCACTTATGGGAAAATGTTCTGAACTGGAAAAGCAGATTGTATTTTTGAAACCGAGCGGAAGATTTCTTGCAAAGGTTACGGGAAAATCCTATGGAAATATATTGTTGCGTCGTCAGCAGTACAGAATATGCGATGATCGGGAGAAGAGCCTTGATATTGCAAGAAATATTATTTCAGCCAAGATACACAACAGCAATTCTGTTATAAAAAGGGCGGTTCGTGATCATGCTGTCAGAATTGATGTCAGCCGTTTTGAGGAGTCATCACTGTTTCTGGATAAATCCGCCAAGGAAGCTTATAAATGTGAAGATGCAGACAGCCTGAGAGGAATTGAAGGCTCAGGAGCCGGAATATATTTTTCACTATTTGATGATATGATACTTCAGCAGAAAGAGGATTTTTATTACAAGTCACGTTCAAGACGTCCACCTATGGATAATGTAAATGCTTTGCTTTCGTTTGCATACAGTTTACTGACATCAATGTGTGTGAGTGCTCTTGAAACAGTGGGACTTGATCCTTATGCAGGTTTTTTTCATACTGAACGTCCGGGAAGATGTTCGCTGGCACTTGACATTGTTGAGGAATTTCGTGCTTGTTTTGCCGACAGATTTGTTTTGTCGGTAATTAATAAAAAAATACTTACTTATAAGGATTTCACACAGAAGGAAAATTTCGGAGTGCTGCTTGAAGATGACAGCAGAAAAAAATTTATTTCAGCATGGCAGGCAAAAAAATATGAAAAAATAACCCACCCGTTTCTTAATGAAAAAGTGGAGTGGGGAATGGTTCCCTATGTTCAGGCTATGCTTCTTGCAAGGTATATTCGTGGTGATATGAATAGTTATCCGCCATTTATGTGGAAATAATAAGGTGAATTTTATGCTTGTATTGATTACTTATGATGTAAATACGGAGAGCAGTTCTGGAAAAAAGCGTCTTAGAAAAGTGGCAAAGGTATGTGTTGATTACGGGCAAAGGGTTCAGAATTCTGTTTTTGAATGTAGTCTTGATCCTGTAGAGTTGTGTCAGGTTAAAAATAAGCTGTTGTCTTTGATAGATATTGATAAAGATAGTCTTAGAATATATAATCTGGGAAACAATTACAAGTCCAGAATAGAACATTATGGAGCAAAGGAAACTTACTTGCCTTGTGATGATATGATATTCTGAGCGAATGCCAAGTAAACATAAAATTTGCAATGAAAAAAGAAATAAAATGATGTTTTTCTCTGCCAAAAACGTTGAAAAATATCAGAGAAAATCCAGTATTTGTGCAAAATAAATACTGGTTGCGGATATTTTTTGTTGATTCCGCAGTCGCTCCTCTCACGAGGAGCGTGGATTGAAATGGACGGCTTGCAGGTTCTGGGAGATAACAGGCTGTCGCTCCTCTCACGAGGAGCGTGGATTGAAATATCAATCTTGTTAAGCAGTCGGTTATCAGATACAGGTCGCTCCTCTCACGAGGAGCGTGGATTGAAATAGAAAGCGGAAAAAATCCTCAGAAATAAAGGGCGTCGCTCCTCTCACGAGGAGCGTGGATTGAAATATGGCTGTCGCTGGAGCAGCAGAAAAGCATAATGTCGCTCCTCTCACGAGGAGCGTGGATTGAAATATTTTGCAAAAGTACTTGCATTAATGCGTTTGGGTCGCTCCTCTCACGAGGAGCGTGGATTGAAATAAGTTTTGTAGCTCTTGCCTGATATGGTATCTCGTCGCTCCTCTCACGAGGAGCGTGGATTGAAATAAAATATTATGGCGTGGCTCTTACAAATGCGGCAGTCGCTCCTCTCACGAGGAGCGTGGATTGAAATTTTTTTATCAATGCTACTGTTATTAATGCCTATAGTCGCTCCTCTCACGAGGAGCGTGGATTGAAATCCCTGCTATATCATCAAAAAACTTTTTACAGTTTTGTCGCTCCTCTCACGAGGAGCGTGGATTGAAATGGGGAGCGTCTGACAAACGCTCTCGGAAGCTTTGGAGTCGCTCCTCTCACGAGGAGCGTGGATTGAAATATTGTATGAGCCTGTCATAACCTTAAGCAATGGATTGTCGCTCCTCTCACGAGGAGCGTGGATTGAAATCAAAGCGCAATAATGAAACCGGAGAACTGCTTGAGTCGCTCCTCTCACGAGGAGCGTGGATTGAAATAAGAATGCACTTTGTACAAGCGGATTTGAAATCGTCGCTCCTCTCACGAGGAGCGTGGATTGAAATCGGAATGGACAGTACATATTGACGGTGTCCAGTAGTCGCTCCTCTCACGAGGAGCGTGGATTGAAATCCGTCATCTGTATGGCGCACCTGCAAAAATCCGCCGTCGCTCCTCTCACGAGGAGCGTGGATTGAAATAATGATTGTAGTTATAAGGTTGGCTGTCACAATTGTCGCTCCTCTCACGAGGAGCGTGGATTGAAATAAAGCGTATTCACCAGTACCGAATTCTTCCCATATGTCGCTCCTCTCACGAGGAGCGTGGATTGAAATATCAACTTCAATATCCTGTGGCACGACTGCAAGCGTCGCTCCTCTCACGAGGAGCGTGGATTGAAATCATGACGGTACTGTCTTTGTATCGCCTGGCACGGTCGCTCCTCTCACGAGGAGCGTGGATTGAAATTTTTTCGGCTGTCCACTGGGCATTTAAATCTGTTTGTCGCTCCTCTCACGAGGAGCGTGGATTGAAATGCGTTGCTGCTATTTACCGGCTTTCCACAATCCGTCGCTCCTCTCACGAGGAGCGTGGATTGAAATTCGCCGTAGACGATGCTAAATGCGTTGTCTGTGGTCGCTCCTCTCACGAGGAGCGTGGATTGAAATAGTTGACATTTCTGTGTCAACTGTCACTCCTCCGGTCGCTCCTCTCACGAGGAGCGTGGATTGAAATTATTGTGTAGTAAAGGCTTTTTTACAACGCTTAGTCGCTCCTCTCACGAGGAGCGTGGATTGAAATAGATTTGTGTGTATCAGTCACGCCGAAATCGTCAGTCGCTCCTCTCACGAGGAGCGTGGATTGAAATACCTTGATAACCTCATTTATACAGTCCTTAATACGGTCGCTCCTCTCACGAGGAGCGTGGATTGAAATTATCCAATAAATTTTTTATTTTAATTTTAAAATCTGTCGCTCCTCTCACGAGGAGCGTGGATTGAAATGATTATATAGAAACGCAAGATATAAATATAACAGTCGCTCCTCTCACGAGGAGCGTGGATTGAAATAACAGCTTTTTGAAAAGTGGAAAGTTGATACGCGTCGCTCCTCTCACGAGGAGCGTGGATTGAAATGGATTTGGGTGCAACACTGATATGTATTGTGTTAGTCGCTCCTCTCACGAGGAGCGTGGATTGAAATAAATGGGCAAAATGAAGGCTGTGTCAAAAATAAATGGTCGCTCCTCTCACGAGGAGCGTGGATTGAAATATTTTGTTAAAGCTGTTACCCGATGTATTTGCGCCGTCGCTCCTCTCACGAGGAGCGTGGATTGAAATATCAACATATTTTTCAAATTTTTCAAGTTCCAAAGTCGCTCCTCTCACGAGGAGCGTGGATTGAAATTGCATTTTCATTTTTAACTGTTAAATCATATGTGTCGCTCCTCTCACGAGGAGCGTGGATTGAAATCGTGAAATGACTGAATTTTACAATGCTGATAACCGTCGCTCCTCTCACGAGGAGCGTGGATTGAAATATATTGATATGAGGCGATGTGGTTTAACCACGTCGTCGCTCCTCTCACGAGGAGCGTGGATTGAAATCCCCACCTTTAAAAATAAAGCAAGGTTGTTTTCTGTCGCTCCTCTCACGAGGAGCGTGGATTGAAATTTATGAATGGGGCAATGGCTCATATGATTATGATGTCGCTCCTCTCACGAGGAGCGTGGATTGAAATCGCCGGACTGTGAAAAGCTGTTAAAATTTGAACGTCGCTCCTCTCACGAGGAGCGTGGATTGAAATCACGTGGAACAATTTATTTTTTATAAACGGTTTGTCGCTCCTCTCACGAGGAGCGTGGATTGAAATTAATCTTTTATTATTACATAGTTCCATGATAATGTCGCTCCTCTCACGAGGAGCGTGGATTGAAATTGATTGACGCTTCAAAGCCGCCTATCTGCTGATGTCGCTCCTCTCACGAGGAGCGTGGATTGAAATCCATCTGGAATCAACAACTACTCCCGAAACTGTAGGTCGCTCCTCTCACGAGGAGCGTGGATTGAAATTGTTTTAGCAAGTCCGTTGACTTTGGGTTGTAAGTCGCTCCTCTCACGAGGAGCGTGGATTGAAATGCCTACCTTTAAAAATAAAGCAAGGTT
>OLWA01000814.1_pt1 | contig 36466 bp, 37 predicted proteins | sample 1673251 | NCBI WGS metagenome assembly OLWA01 (sample SAMEA3178937, study PRJEB25190) | human gut metagenome | biome: human gut; feature: human-associated habitat; material: faeces | place: Austria | collected 2013 | reverse complement strand
TAACAAAACGAATCATTGTTTCTAGAATAAGACAAACAATTTAAAAAATATATTCCTGCTGATGTTTTGTTACCATATGGATTTTTGCTAGAATAAGACTATGGATATACTTTATCTTTTGAGAATTGTGTTTTGTTACCATATGGATTTTTGCTAGAATAAGACTAGTTTATTTTTATTAATAAATCCCAATCTGTTTTGTTACCATATGGATTTTTGCTAGAATAAGACAAAAACGTGATCATTTAAATACGCGCGATTGTTTTGTTACCATATGGATTTTTGCTAGAATAAGACTCCATTGGGTTATTTTAGAAACAATGATTCGTTTTGTTACCATATGGATTTTTGCTAGAATAAGACCAACACCACCAATTTCTGATAATTGAGAACGTTTTGTTACCATATGGATTTTTGCTAGAATAAGACGTTTCTAATCAAGCTATATTTCAAGATTTCGTTTTGTTACCATATGGATTTTTGCTAGAATAAGACAAGTGCGCTAATTATATATCTAAATATGTGGTTTTGTTACCATATGGATTTTTGCTAGAATAAGACTCAAGTCATGGAAAAGTCGCTACTGGAAGGGTTTTGTTACCATATGGATTTTTGCTAGAATAAGACAAAAGATATAACAAATATATATTGAATAGTGTTTTGTTACCATATGGATTTTTGCTAGAATAAGACTTTTTGGTTGTGTTTCCTCTTTAAGAGTGTGTTTTGTTACCATATGGATTTTTGCTAGAATAAGACACTTATGCAGTTTTAGTTCTGCATGATAGCGTTTTGTTACCATATGGATTTTTGCTAGAATAAGACAGATTTATTTCATACGTATTGTCCGGAAAGGTTTTGTTACCATATGGATTTTTGCTAGAATAAGACTGTATAGGCTTTAACACGAATGGTGACCGTGTTTTGTTACCATATGGATTTTTGCTAGAATAAGACCTTGATGAGACATTGTCAGCTACACAGACAGTTTTGTTACCATATGGATTTTTGCTAGAATAAGACTTGATGATTGTGTATCTAATATGCTTAGTGGTTTTGTTACCATATGGATTTTTGCTAGAATAAGACTATATATAACTTGATTAAAAGCTTGTAATCGTTTTGTTACCATATGGATTTTTGCTAGAATAAGACCCTTATGTGGCGGTTACTGATACACAACTTGTTTTGTTACCATATGGATTTTTGCTAGAATAAGACCTACTACAAATGCTGGATTGTTAGCAGTTTGTTTTGTTACCATATGGATTTTTGCTAGAATAAGACGTTCTTTTAATATCATAATTTAGGATATTCGTTTTGTTACCATGTGGATTTTTGCTAGAATAAGACGTGAGGACTTGATGCAGTTAAGTATCGACCGTTTTGTTGTTAAACCGCAAACTCTATACACAATAAAATTAAATACAATCACAAATTAAGATAACTATTTTTGATTCAATTTTCTCAATTGATTAAAGATTTACCGGCTGATCAACCAATTTTTGTTAAAGGAAAAGTATACAATTCAACAGTAAATGGTGTTTTAGAAAGATATTGTAAAAAAGCAGAAGTTCCAGTTATATCAATACATGGTTTAAGACATACACATGCTTCTTTACTTTTATTTGCTGGGGTATCGATTGCAAGTGTAGCAAGAAGATTAGGACATTCTAGTATGAATACGACACAAAAAACGTATTTACATATTATACAAGAATTAGAAAATAGGGATGTTGATCTTGTTATGAGATCATTGTCAGGATTAAGTTAAAAAAATAAATGTGGTCCACAAATATAATTGAATAATTTATAAAAATAACAAAATAGTAAAAATAGAATCCAGAGATATTTATCTCTGGATTAAACGTTTGTATAAAATAAAAAACAACCCAAAGGTTGTTGTTTATTAAATGGCGTCCACGAAGGGATTCGAACCCCTGACCGCACGCTTAGAAGGCGTGTGCTCTATCCAGCTGAGCTACGTAGACATTGCTTACTTTCAACTGCTCAACTAGAATAGCATATATTTTTTTAAAAAGCAATACTTTTTTAAAAATCATCTAAATTTTTGAATTCAACCTTTAAATCTTTACCTTCTACATAAATAACACAATAACTTCGATTACTTCCTCCACGAGGTAAAGTTGTAGATCCAGGATTAATAAGTGTATAACCATCAACTTCTTTATACATAGGAACATGCGTATGTCCTGAAAGTAGTACATCACAGTTTGCTTCTTGCAAAGTATAGATCATACTTGTTTCACGATCCATATATCCAAAACGATGCCCATGAGCAACTAAAAAGTTTAAATCTTCAACTTTAAATTTGATTTGATTTGGAAAATCACTATACCAATCATTGTTTCCTTTAACACATAACCAATCTTGCATCATATATGTTTCAGCTTCACTATCACCACAGTGAACATAATAATCTCCATCGGGTTCTAGTTCTTTTACACGATTAATCATTTGATGATAACCATGACTATCTGACATTACTACTATTTTTTTCATTTTCATCACCAAAAACATTATAACAAAACTTTACTAGATTTGTACAATATTATCGATTGATGTACTTACATTTTGATCTTCTTGAATAAGTTCATTATTAATATAGATATGGACTGAACTAACATCAGGAAGTGATAAAAATGATTTTTCAAGACGACTATAAAGAGTAGGGGAAATATTTTCGCTATTATCTAGAATACGTGATGATAAATAGATAGAAAGTAAGCCATCGTTTAATTGTGATTTTTTAGTTGTTTCTACTTTAGTATTATTTTCAAAATGATCTAATAATAAAGATACTTTTTGATCAATTGTTTGATTTGTGTTTTGAATACGTGTTGTTGTAGGAATATAATATGTTTTTCCAGCAATTTCTTTTTCGTTATAAACAAGGACGGAAGAGGTTTGATAAAGATCAAAAGTGGATGTTTCAAAGTTATTAATACCTAAATTAGGAGTGATACAACTTAATGGTATTGTTGTATTTTCAAATGAAGAAACAGCTTTACCATCTATTTTCATATTGATTTTAGAAATACCATCTTTACAAAATAAATAGCTAAGAGCTTCACAAATATCTAAAGCTTGTTGATTGTTTGATACTTTAAAGTTATTTGTAAAATCAAATGTAAGTTGATTACTTTCCATAATTAAAGCATTAAGTTCTAATTTCTTATTAAAAATAGGATAAAGTCCTAATTGAGTAAAATCTTTTGATTTCATTGTTTCAATAATGCCTCGAATATTATTTTCCTTATTATCCTTAACACCAATATCTACAGAAACAGGAATAAGCGTTTCATCTTGATCTTTAAAAATAACTGTTTGCATATTGGCTTTCTTTTTCACTGTTTTAACATCATCATTTTTAAAATAAACAAAGGTTGCAAAAGCACATAAAAAAATCATTGAAATATTTCTTAAATATTTTTTATACATGAAATCACCTCACTATTTAAAATATGAAAAGAGTGATAAAATAGTCTTAAAATTTGCCTTTTTTAAAGATTTATTTTATATTATAATAGCGAAAATGAAGGAGGGATAGTTGTGCCACTTACTGATGATGATTTTGTGAAGACTGGAAAACTAGAGGGTTATAGTGAAATGATTCAAAAATTACATGAAGAAGAACAAACACAACCCGAAATCACTTATGATTTACAATTAGATGATGATGAGGATGAAGAAGAAAAATGATAGAAGATTTAATTGAAACAGGTCAATATAAAGAAGCGTTGCAATATTTAAATGATATGGATAATGAACAAGTACGTTATCAAAGACTTATTTGTTTATATGGATTGAAAGAGTTACAACAAGCTAAAAGAGAAGGTATGAAAGCAAAAGTTCTTGCTGGAGAAACTTATTATGATGTTGTTGCTATTTATGTATCGATTTTAAAAGATTTAGAAGAGTTTGAAGAAGCTATTAATATTATTGTAGAGGAATTATCAATGCCTTATATTCCTTATCAATATGAAACAGTTTTTAATGCAGCTTATGATGAACTGTTATTAGCGAAACAAGAAGCATCTTTTGATGGAGTGACTCAAAAAGTCTTTAATGAAGAAGATATCGAAAATATTTTAACTAAAAAAGATACAAATGAAGATTTACTTTATATGGCTATTGAACAAATGGAAGGCATGAATATTCGTCGTATGATTGTTCCTATTCGTCAATTTATTAGAGATAATGATCAACCTGATTTTGCCAAAAGTTTATTAATAGAATTAATGATTGATCAAGAAATTGATGAAGATTTGGAAGTTGTCAAAAAAGGCGTGCACTACGACATTAACCCAAGTTATGCCCCAATGGTCTTGAATCAAGAATCTGGTGTTGAAATTTATAAATTGTTGATGGATGCTTTAGAAGATGATAATCCATCTTTACTTACGATGTGTGAACAATTTTTAAATTTTTATCTTTATTCAATCTATCCAAAATATATTGATGAACAAGATTATCGTAGTATTGCAGGAGCTATTCATTATCATTTAGCATCTTTACAATATATAGATATTGAATTAGAAGATATTGAGTATTTATATAATTGCAATCAAGAGGATGTAAAAGATGTATTGGAAACAATACAATCAATCGAATATTAAAATTTATTAATATAGTTGAATTTAAAAAAAGGTTAGTATATAATGTCTTTTGATACGGAATAAGGAGAAATATATAATGAGAACAACTACAAAAAAATTAGAAAATGCTGTTACTCAAATTAAAGTAACATTTGATAAAAAAGAATGGGCAGAAGCTCAAGACGCTGCTTTAAAAAGATTAGCTACAAGAGTTAAATTAGATGGTTTCAGACCTGGTAAAGCTCCAGTTGCTATGATTAAAGCTAGACTTGGAAAACAAGCTATCTATGATGAAGCTACTGATCAAATCTTACAAAAAAGATATGCTGATATCATGAAAAAAGCTGAAGTTGCTCCAATTGCTCAACCAACATTAAATATTGATAGTGTTGATAATGATAACTTAAAAATTACAATTTTATGTCCTGTTAAACCTGAAGTTGAATTAGGTGAATACAAAGGATTAGAAGTTAAAAAAGGTAGAGTAACTGTTGCTAAAAAAGATATCGAAGCACAAGTTGAAAACTATCGTCATCAATTCGCTGAATTAACAACTAAAGAAAACGGTGAAGTTGCTAAAGGTGATACAGTAGTTATGGACTTTGAAGGATTCATCGATGGTGAAGCATTCGAAGGTGGAAAAGCTGAAAATCATTCATTAGAAATCGGTTCTGGACAATTCATTCCAGGTTTTGAAGATCAAATGATCGGTATGACTTGTGAAAATGAAAAAGATGTTGTTGTAACATTCCCAGAAGATTATCAAGCTACTGAATTAGCTGGTAAAGAAGCTACATTCAAAGTAACTGTTCATGAAATTAAAGAAAAAGTTTTACCTGAAGCTGATGATGAATTAGCTAAAGATGTTAACATCGAAGGTGTTGAAACTTTAGATCAATTAAAAGATCATATTAAAGCTCAATTAAAATCACAAAAAGAAAATGAAGTAGAAAATAAATTCTTCTCTGATTTAACTCAAGCTTTAATTGAATGTTGTAAAGTAGAAGATAGCGAAGCTTTATTAAATTCTGAATTAGATACAATGTTAAGAGAAGTTGAAATGAACTTGCAACAACAAGGTTTATCATTTGAATTATATGAACAATTCACTGGTAAAAACAAAGATGCTATCAAAGCTGATTTAACTGATCAAGCAAAAGACAGAGTTAAATTAAACTTAATCTTAGCTGCTATCGTTGAAGCTGAAAATATTGAAGTAACTGATGAAGAACGTAATAGCGAATTAGAAACAATCGCAAATACATATAATAGAGACTTAGAAGAAATCAAACAAATCTTCGCTCAAAATATGTACCAAATCGATGCTGATATTTTAAATAGAAAAGCGTTAGACGTTGTTAAAGAAAACTTAAAGAAATAGTTTAAAAGACGCGTAAGCGTCTTTTTAAAAAAGGAGGATTATTATGAGTGAAAGTACATTATTAACCCTTCCTGTTGTGTGCACAAGAGGAATGATTGTCTTTCCGGGTAACCGTTTATCATTAGATGTTGGTCGCCCCCTTAGTTTAAAAGCACTTGAACTTTCAAGTCGTGACTTTGATAACAATATCCTATTTGTATCACAAATCAATCCTATTGTTGATGATCCGAAATATGATGATGTTTATCATGTTGGAACTTTATGTAAAATTGAAAAGAAAATCCGTCGCGATAGTGCAGGGACAATCAAATTAACTGTTACTGGAGAAAAAAGAGTTGCCCTTCAAGATTTTAAAATTGAAGATGGTTCAATTTTTTCAACAGCTGAAGTTTTAGAAGATATTTATGGAGACACAAATGAAGAAGTTGCTTTAGTAAGAAAAACAACAGCTTATTTTGAACAAGCAAGACGTCATATGCCTCATATTCCAGCTGAAAGTTTAACATTGCTTTCAAATGGAACATCAGCTAGTTTACTTGCTGATACAATTGGTCAATATTTACCAATTGATTTAGATAGAAAACAAAAAATTCTTGAAGAACAAAGAATTAATGAAAGATTATTCTTAGTAGCAAGTTCTATTGAATCTGAAAAAATGATTAGTCAATTAGAAGATACAATCAATAGAAAAGTCAAAGAAAGTATTGATGAAAATCAAAAAGAATACTATCTAAGAGAAAAATTAAGAGCTATTAAAGATGAACTTGGTGATACTGTTGATAAAGGGGACGATGCTGATCAAATTCGTAAAGAATTAGCTGAAAATCCATATCCTCAATATATCAAGGATAAAATTGAAGAAGAATTACGTCGTTTTGAAGCTATGCCACCAGCATCTTCAGAAGCGAACGTTGTAAGAACTTATATTGATTGGGTGATGAAAACACCTTGGTATCAAGAAACTAAAGATGAAGAGGATATTTCTAAAATTGAAGCTATTTTAGAAGAAGATCATTTTGGTTTAGAAAAAGTAAAAGAAAGAATTGTTGAACACTTAGCAGTTAAACAAATGACACAATCTTTAAAAGCACCAATTATCTGTTTAGCAGGTCCACCAGGTGTGGGGAAAACAAGTATTGCTAAAAGTATTGCCCGTGCTTTAGATCGTAAATTTGTTAAAGCTTCTTTAGGTGGGGTAAGAGACGAAGCAGAAGTTCGTGGACATCGCCGTACTTATTTAGGATCAATGCCTGGACGTATCATTCAAGGAATGAAAAAAGCTGGTGTTGTAAATCCTGTCTTCTTATTAGACGAAATTGATAAGATGGCAAGTGATTATAAAGGAGATCCTACAAGTGCAATGCTTGAAGTTTTAGACCCTGAACAAAATTCTCAATTCTCTGATAACTATATCGAAGAACCATATGATTTATCTAAAGTTTTATTCATTGCGACTGCTAATGATTTAGGAGGAATTCCTGGACCACTTAGAGATCGTCTTGAAATTATTGAAGTTTCAAGTTATACAGAACAAGAAAAATTAATGATTGTTAAAGAACATTTAATTAAAAAACAATTAGATGCGCATTCATTAAAACCTGAACAAATGATTATTTCTGATGATATCATCATGGAAATCATTCAACACTATACACGTGAAGCAGGTGTTCGTGAACTTGAAAGATATATTGCTAAATTATGTCGTAAAACTGTTTTAGCTATCTTAAAAGAAAAAGTTGAATCAGTTACAATTGATCAAGATAAACTTGTTGAATTCTTAGGAAAAGCACCATTTGATCATACTAAGAAACTTCCTCGTCCTCAAGTAGGTGTTGTTACTGGTATGGCATATACTCAATTTGGTGGAGATATTTTACCAATTGAAGTTAATCATTTTGATGGTACTGGTAAATTTATTATTACTGGTCAATTAGGTGATGTAATGAAAGAATCTGCTTCAATTGCATTAGATTATTTAAAAGCTAACAAAGAAAAATATGGCTTAGATGATAAAGCCTTTGAAAAACAAGATATTCATATCCATGTTCCAGAAGGAGCTATCAAAAAAGATGGTCCATCTGCAGGGGTAACTCTTACAACAGCTATCTATTCAGCGTTTACAAATAAACCTGTAAGAGATGATGTTGCGATGACTGGAGAAATCACTTTACGTGGAAATGTTCTACCAATTGGTGGATTAAAAGAAAAATCTATTTCAGCACATCGTTCTGGAATTAGAAAAATCATCATTCCTAAAGAAAATGAAAAGGATATCGAAGATATCCCAGAATCAGTAAGAAATGATTTAGAAATTGTTTTAGCTGATCATATCGATACAGTTTTAGAACATGCAATTGTTAAATAACGGAAACTTGAATTTCCGTTATTTTTTTTGTACAATAAAAAAGGTGAGAAAAATGGTAAAAATTAAAAAAGCAGAATATATATTATCAGCCGCCTGGAAAAGCCAATGGCCTGAAGAAAGCTTTCCAGAAATGTGTTTAGCTGGACGATCAAATGTTGGAAAAAGTAGTTTTATTAATGCGATGTTATCTAGAAATGGTCTTGCAAAAGTATCAAGTACGCCAGGTAAAACAAGAACTTTGAATTTCTTTAATGTCAATGATGCACTTTATTTTGTAGATGTTCCTGGATATGGATATGCCAAAGTTGCTAATAATGTCACAAAACAATTTGGTAAAACGATGGATGAATATATTAGTGAAAGACAAACTTTAAGGGGTTTTATTTTACTTGTAGATTATCGTCATAAACCAACAAAAGATGATGTGATGATGTATGAGTTTGTTAAACATCATGGTGTACCTGTCATTGTCGTTGCGACTAAAGAAGATAAACTTAAACGTAATGATTTAAAGAAAAATGAAAAATTAATTAAAGATACATTACATTTTGATCCAAGTGATACATTTATTCGTTTTTCAAGTTTAAAGAAAAAAGGAATTCAAGAAGCTTGGAATGCAATTTATGAATTGTGTGATTTAGATTTTGAGTAGGGAAACCTACTTTTTTTCATATCTGATGATTTATTGCATAGACTTTGTTAGGAGGATGACTATGCAAAAAATATTTTACGAAAAGGAAATTGATTTATTACATCAATTAAAGGAATTAGTTTCTTTAACGGTTGATGAATCTATCGACTATAAGATTGAAGATCATGGTGTTAGAGCGGTGGGGAGTCTTGCTATTAAAGGAGAATATATTAGTCAAGAAAAAAGACATTTTTTAGAAAATGTGGAATTAGATGTTTATGCGGATGATCAAAAGATCATAGATCGTCAAGATTTTCATTTAAAGGTTGAAGATTTTCATTATGATATTATTGATGGTAATTTGAAAATTAAAATTGAAGTTGGAGTGTATGGGGTTGAAGAAGGCGAAAATCGTTATATTCAACTTGATGAAGATCCTATTGATGAAATTGAAAAATTATCAAGGGATGTTGAGACTCAAACGATAAATGAACAAGTCGTTGCTGAGGCACCCGAAGAAATTCAAGATGTTGAAAAGTTACAAGAAAAAATTTATGAAACGAAAGAAAAAGAAGAAAAGGTTGATGATGACGAGGATCTAGGTGTTTATTATTTATATGTCGTTTTACCAAATGATACGTATGCTTCAATAGCTAGACAATATCAGGTAGATGAAAAAATGATTAGAGACTATAATCAAGATCTAAATTTAGATGCAGGACAAATTCTTATTATTCCTTATGCTCCAAAAGATCATTCAAACAAAGTATAATTTAGACGTAATTGGACTGATTCAAATCAGTCCGCATGTCTATAAAGTGAAAACAGCTAATCATTTTTATTGTGTTAAGATTGTTGATGAAAAGAAACTAGAAGTTGCTTATCAACATCTTAATACCTTACATCTCCATCATTTTATTCATTTGATATTAAATAATGAACAACACTATTTTACACCTTTTCAAGATCAATATATCTATCTTATGCCTTATTTACAAGAAGATAATCATATAAAAAAAGGAATGAAAATAAAAACATATTATCAAATCCTAGCGTATTTACACAATCATTCTTTTTTTATGCAACATGAAGAAGATGCTTTTTTTAAAAAGCAGTATGATGATCTTTTTTCTTTGATTCAACAAAGAAAAAATGATTATGAAGAATTAATGAGAGAATTTGAATTTAGAAAATTTAAATCTCCAGCAGGTTGGATGCTTGTTTTAAATTATTATCGTATCGTTCATTATTTAAATCAAGCACATTATTATTTAAGTCAATATCAAGAAATAATGAAAGGTAAAAATGAAATTAGACTTTCTTTAACGTATAATCATTTTAATAAGGAACATATTTTTGTTAGTGATGAAACACTTATTTCAATTGATCGAATGAAAATTAATTATTGTATTTATGATTTGATAGATATTTTTCAAAATCATGATGAACTCTATGATAGTTTACCGTTATTAGAATATTATTTAAAAGAAGTAAAGCTTTTAAAAGAAGAAAAAATCTTAATGCAATGTATTTTATCAATTGTTCCACAAGTTCAATTAAATTTACAAGAAGAAGTCAATATTTATCAAATGTCAAAATTAATTTGTTATTTAGATGGTTTACAAGAAATATTCAAAAAGTTAATGATTGACGAGAAATAGTCTATTTGATAGAATAGAACTGCAATGATTTGGAGGAGTAGTTCTTCTTTGTTTGATAGAGAGTCCCGTTTGCTGGAAAGGGATAAATGAAAAGAGTGAAGGTAGCCAAGGAGCATGTTAGATGAAATGAAGTAGTTTAACACGTAGAACTGCGTTAAAGTTTTAAGGTGCTAAGTTTTATGCTTAGAACTAAGGTGGTATCGCGATATAAGTCGTCCTTAGAGGGATGGCTTTTTTATTTTAAGGAGGAAAAAGATGAATTATTTTACAGAGTATTGGTATGTATGGATTATTTTTGCTGTCATGTGTGTGTTCTTGTTTAGTTTTTATGGTAAAAAATTTAAACAATTAAAAGAAAAAAGAAAGCAATATGAAGAAAAATTAGCTCAAGAAAAAGATATGTTTTCTCATCTTACAAGTGATGTTTTTGATAAGATTGAACCAATTGATCTAACAAGAGCTGTTATTTTTCATATTAATGCGAAAGAAGATCGTCTATATGAAGATGATAACTATGATGGAAATATTATTCCTTATTTGACACATGAGGAATTATTGATTTATACAATGTACCAATTAGAATGTTCTTTAGAAGGGGGAAGAGGTTCAATCCATTCGTTTTTTATAACAGAACCTTATTGTAATTATCGACCTTATTATAAAGAAGCATTTGAAACAATGAAATGTTATGATATTGCTCATTTATTAGAAGAAGCTGAAAAATTAGCTATTTTAATTGAAAACGATCAAGAAGATGAAATTGATGAAACAAGTGAATACGCTACATACAATTTCTCTGATTTTACAAATGAATTTGTTTCTTTATTACGTTCTTCAGGAATTGGTGATAAATTAGGAGAATACATTAAAGAACATAAAGAAAGTTTTATTGAAAAGGATGATGAAAATGAAAAAAGAATTAGCGAGTAAATATGATCATAAAAGTGTTGAAAAAGGTAAATATCAACATTGGTTAGAAAAAGAATATTTTAAAGCAGGAGATGTTTCTAAAAAGCCTTATGCAATCGTTATTCCACCACCAAACGTTACAGGTAAACTTCATTTAGGACATGCTTGGGATACAACTTTACAAGATATGATTATTCGTTATAAAAGAATGCAAGGTTATGATGCTTTATGGCTTCCTGGTATGGACCATGCCGGAATTGCTACACAAGCTAAAGTAGAAGCAAGAATGAGAGAAGAAGGAATTTCTCGTTATGATTTAGGAAGAGAAGGTTTCTTAGAAAAAGCTTGGTCTTGGAAAGAAGAATATGCTTCTATTATTCGTGCTCAATGGGAAAAATTAGGTTTATCTTTAGATTATTCGAAAGAAAGATTTACTTTAGATGAAGGATTATCTCAAGCGGTTAAAGAAGTTTTCGTTCGTTTATATGAAAAAGGATATATTTATCAAGGTAAAAGAATTATTAACTGGGATCCTGTACAAAGAACAGCTTTAAGTAATATCGAAGTTATTCATAAAGAAATTGAAGGGGCAATGTATTATTTCAAATATAAAATTGTAGATAGTGACCAAGAATTAGTCATTGCGACAACACGTCCTGAAACAATGTTTGCCGATCAAGCTATCTTTGTTCACCCTGATGATGAAAGATATAAAGATTTAGTTGGTAAATATGCAATCAACCCAGCTAATGGTGAAAAATTACCAATTATGGCTGATAGTTATATCGATATGGATTTTGGAACTGCGGTAATGAAATGTACACCTGCTCATGACCCAAATGACTTTGCTTTAGCTAAAAAATACAACTTAGATATGCCTATTTGTATGAATGATGATGGAACAATGAATGAACTTTGTCATAAATATCAAGGTATGGATCGTTTTGAATGTCGTAAACAATTAGTTGCTGATTTTGAAGCAGCGGGTATTGTTGATCATATTGAAAAACATTTACATCAAGTAGGTCACTCAGAAAGATCAGGAGCTATTGTTGAACCTTATTTATCAAAACAATGGTTCGTTAAGATGAAACCATTGGCTGAAGCTGCTTTAGCTAATCAAAAGAAAGATTCTAAAGTAAACTTTGTACCAGAAAGATTTGAAAAAACATTTACACAATGGATGGAAAATATCGAAGATTGGTGTATTTCACGTCAATTATGGTGGGGACATCAAGTACCAGCATGGTATCATAAAGAAACAGGTGAAGTTTATGTTGGAAAAACTGCACCAGAAGATACCGAAAACTGGACACAAGATGAAGATGTCTTAGATACTTGGTTCTCTAGTGCATTATGGCCATTTTCAACATTAGGTTGGCCTAATACAGAAGATCCTTTATTTAAAAGATACTTCCCAACAAATACTTTAGTTACAGGATATGATATTATTTTCTTCTGGGTAAGTCGTATGATTTTCCAATCATTAGAATTTACAGGTCAAAGACCATTTGAACATGTTTTGATTCATGGTTTAATTCGTGATGAACAAGGAAGAAAAATGTCTAAATCATTAGGTAATGGGGTTGACCCAATGGATGTTATCGATCAATACGGTGCTGATACATTAAGATTCTTCTTAACTACAAATTCAGCACCAGGTATGGATTTAAGATATATTCCTGAAAAACTAGAAGCATCATGGAATTTTATTAATAAAATTTGGAACTCAGCAAGATTCGTTTTAATGAATATTGATGGAGATTTAGAATATAAGGATTTAAAATTTGATCATTTAAATTTATGTGATAAATGGATTTTAAATCGTTTAAATAACGTAATTGAAGAAGTAGATGCCAACATGGATAAATTTGAATTCGTTAATGTTGGTAGCGAATTATATAAATTCATTTGGGATGATTTCTGTTCATGGTATATCGAACTTACAAAAGTTCATTTAAATAGTGATAATGAAGTTGAAAAACAAGCAAGTGCTCATACTCTTGTTTATGTATTAAATGCAATCGTTAGAATGTTACATCCATTCATGCCATTTGTAACTGAAGAAATTTATCAAGCAATTCCACATTTAGAAGAATCAATTTGTATTTCTAAATATCCAACAGTAAATCCTGGTTTCAATGATGAAAACATCAACAAACAATTTACTTATTTAATGGATATTGTTAAAGGTGTTCGTGAAATTCGTGCAAACTATACAATTAAAAATGCAATCGAAGTGGAATACTCAATTGAAACAAAAGATGAAAACTTACAAGCTTTATTAGACCAATGTGTTCCTTACTTAAAGAAATTATGTAATGCAACTTGTGTTGGTTATAATCAAGAAGCTTCTAAAGATGTTGCGACAGCAATGATTCAAGGTGGTAATACATTGATCGTTGAACTTGGTGCTTATGTTGATAAAGAAGCAGAAAAACAAAAATTACAATCTGAACTTCAAAAACTTGAAGGGGAAATTAAACGTTGTACAAATATGTTAAGTAATGAAAAATTTGTATCAAAAGCACCTCAAGCAAAAGTTGATAGTGAACGTCGAAAATTAGAAGATTATACATCTAAATATAATGCTGTTAAAGAAAAATTAGCAGCTATGTAAAATCAAGGTTGAAAAAACTTGATTTTTTTTAATTTTTAAAAGAAAAATACTCAAAAAATGTCTATATAAATAGTGAGGAAGTTAGTGGGTGTCTGTTCCTTAAATAAAAAAAGGAGGAAATGAAAATGCAAGAATTACAATTAACAAATCAAATGGAAATTATTGGTGGAGGAGTAGGAACATGGATTGTCTGTGTTGTTGTGGGAGCAGCCGTTTATAAAATGTTATATTCTTCTAGTGGTCGTATTTCAATTCCAAGACTTGTTTCTATTGAATGGAGATAATAGATGAAGGTACTTCGGTACCTTCATATTCTTTATTAATTTTCATAGACTAGAAAGAGGTGAGTCTATGAAAAAGAAAGGAATGCTTATTTTTACTTTTTTGATGCTTTTATGTAATACACTAACTATGTATTATGTAAATCGAGCACTTAAACAAGAAATCAATATCTATGTTGTCCAAGTAGGACGTTATAAAGAAAAAGCAAATGCTGAAAATACAATGAAACAAATAGAAGAATTAGGGTATAAGAGTTCTATGTATCAAGATCAAGAGTATGTTGTTATTACTGATATTTTTATAAAACAAAAAGAGGCACATCAACAAGCAAAAGAGATTGCTGAAAAAGGAAATACATGTGTGGTTAAAGAATATTTTATAGATGATCGTTATCAAGAGAAGATTGAAAAAAAAGAATATAATGCAATTTATCAATTTTTAAAAACAAATTGACAAGGAAGTTACTCTTTGATAGTATGCTTTCAGGGGGTGAAAACTTTGAACTTCAAAACAAAAGAAATGTGTTATTGCGCACTTATGGCATGTATGATGGCTATATTTTCGCAAATTAAAATTGATTTACCAGGATATGTACCAATTACATTACAAACCTTTATGGTTTGTTTAATTGCATTGATTGCTCCTTGTAAAGTAGCAGTTAGTGCATGTGTTGTTTATTTGTTGATGGGAGCGGTTGGTTTACCTGTTTTTGCTGGATTTCAAGGTGGTATGGGATCACTTTTAGGTTATAGTGGGGGATATATCTTTTCATTTCCAATAATGGTCTATGTTATTTCAAAATTAAAAACAAGAGTTCCTATTGGTTTAGCATGTATTATTGGAAGTGTGATCTGCTATTTTATTGGAACACTGTGGTTTATGTTTGTGACAAAGATGAATTTAAGTGCTTCTTTAATGATGTGTGTTGTTCCTTTTATACCTGGAGATCTTATAAAAATAGTATTAGCCTATTGTTTAAGTAAAAAAATAAAAGTAAAGCTTTAAATGATGTTGAATTGTCCTCGCTTTGAAAGACCAAGAGAAAAAGCAATTTATAATGGGATTGAAACTTTATCGAATCAAGAATTAATTGCAGTAATTTTAAGAACAGGAAATAAAGAAATGTCTGTTTTAAATTTGGCTTCTTTATTATTAGAAGAAATAGGAGGGTTCCAAGCTTTAAAAGATGTAGACTATTATCAATTAACGAAGATCAAAGGTATTAAACAAGCAAAAGCAATTGAATTAATGGCAAGTATAGAACTTGCGAAAAGAATGCAAAAAGAAAATACAAAAAGATTTGTTATTAAAGAACCTCAAGATGGTTATGAATATATTAAACATAAATTGATGTTTGAAAAACAGGAAAAAGTCATTTTACTTTGTTTAAATAGCCGTTTAGAAATCATTCAAGAGAAATTATTATTTATAGGAAGTGGAGATGCTTCTATGTTAGAAACAAAAGAGGTATTTCAACATACACTTAGATGTGGTGCTAATCGAATTATTTTGATACATAATCATCCAAGTGGAAATCCTGCACCATCTGTAGAAGATGAACTAATAACGCAAAAGATTAAAGAAATGGCGGATTGTTTAGAAATAGAGTTCATAGATCATCTAATTGTTGGCAAGCATTGTTTTTATAGTTTTGCTTCAAAAAAAATCTATCAAAATAAAGAAGATTGATTTTTTTTAGTGAACTCTATATAATGAATGATACTAGAGGTGATTATATGAACAATCGTAGAAAAAAAAGAAATAAAAGAATTATTATTGGTGTTTTTGTCGTTGTTATTTTAGTATCAGTTATTGGTTTTTTTGTAGGGAGAAAACAATCCCGTTTAGAAAAGACATTAAGTAATTCTATTTCTATGATTGAATACTATATTATTAAAAAACCTATTTCTTTTGTAAATGATATCTTTAATGAATATAATGATTTAAAGGATGTTTATGATGAAAATAGAATTTTAAAAGAAAAGTTAGATTCTTATGTCAATATTGAATCTGAAAATGAAGTTTTACAATCAGAAATTAAAAAATTAAAGAAATTAACAGAAATGGATTATCTTCCAAATGATTATAAAACGAAGGCAGCTAGTGTACAAATACGTGATCAAACAAATTGGAATGATGAAATTACAATTGATGCTGGAAGTTTAAATAATGTTCAAGAAGGAATGGCAGTTTGTGATTCTAAAGGAATGATCGGTGTTGTTAGTCATGTAACGGAAATTAGTTCTACTGTTTCGTTACTTACAAGTGAAAATCCATCAAATCAAATTCCAGTAATGATTATTAATGGTGATCAAACGATTTATGGATTATTAAAAAATTATGATGTTAATAAGAAAGTTTTAAATATTACTTTACTTTCAGGAATTGATAAATTAGAAAAAAATGCGAAAGTTTATACTTCTGGTTTAGGTGGAGATGGAAAATGTCCTAAAGGAATTTATATTGGTAAAGCAAAAAAACTGGTAACTCAAAGTGATGGAACAACAATGACTTTAACTGTTAAAATGGCTGCGCAGTTTAAAGATTTATCTTATGTAAGTGTAGTAAAGAAGGTCAATGGTAATGAAGAATAAGCTTGTTAGATATTTAATTATCATGTTTATTTTCTTTGTTATCGACAGTATTTTACGTTTTTATTTACCATCTTCAATTTTGAAATTAAATTTGACAATTGTTCCTTATGTTGGTGTGATGATGTTTGATTTATTGACGAATACAATTGATGAAGATCATCGTTATATTTTTGCAGGAATTTGTGGAATTTATTTTAGTGTAATTTATGGAAATTCTATTTTTGTATATGTCTTATTGTTCTTTATGTATTCTTTTTTTGAAAAGCGTTATATGAAAAAAGCTGTTATGACTTATTTTGAGGCGATTGTCATCGTTGTTTTGACAATTTTTGTACAGGAGAGTGTGTTATATTCTTTAATGTGGATAACAAATACAACTCAATTAGTGATAACAACATTTCTAATTAAGAGACTACTACCAACATTACTATTCAATATTGTTATTTTTAATGGGGTGTATTTTATCCACGATAAATTAAAGCTTGAAGGTGATATTGATGTATATTTTAGTTAAGAATCTTAATGGACGTTTGATTTTTATAATGGATAATGAAGTCGATTTTGAAGTTTTATTAAATGAATTAAAAGGTCTTTTGGTGCAATCTTTCTTTAAAAAGAAGGGTTATTACCCAAAGGCCTTTTTTGATTTGAAGGGTCGAATTTTGGAAAATGATGAGATATTACAATTTTTTGGTGTTCTTGTAGAATGTAAAAGTCTCTTGTTTGGTGGTTTTATAGAAGAAAAAACGGAGGAGAAAAAAGAATTAAGAATGATCGATGCTTCTATACATGCGGGAGAAAAAATAGAAATTTATGAAGATACATTAATTACAGGTAAAATCAATCCAGGGGCCATTGTTCAAGTGTATGCTAAATTATATGTCATGCAAGGTGTTTTTGGGATTATAGAAGTCCAAAGTGAAGAAGCTTGTATTTCCAGTCAAAGATTTAAGAATGCAACAATTCGCTTTTTTGGAAAATCTATACACCATTTTACAACTTTCGAAATGTCACTTGTTTATTATAAAGATAACGATATCGTTGTAGAAAAGGGGGATTACATACATGTCTAGAATCATTACTGTGACATCTGGAAAAGGTGGTGTGGGTAAAAGTAGTATCAGTGTTAATTTAGCAATTGCTTTGGCACATCAAAACTTAAAAGTATGTTTGATTGATGGAGATTTTGGTTTAAAGAATTTAGATGTTATGATGGGATTGGAAAATAGAGTTGTTTATGATTTAAATGATGTGATTTCTGGTAAATGTGAAATTCATCAGGTGTTGGTCAAAGATAAAAGAGAACAAACGCTTTATTTATTACCAGCGTGTAAAACGTTGTCTTTTCAAAATTTAGATGCATCGATCATGGCGGCACTGATTGATTATTTAAAAAATGATTTTGATTTTATTATTGTAGATTCACCAGCAGGAATTGAACAAGGGTTTACTTATGCCTCATCAATTGCTGATGAAGCAATTATTGTTGTTAATCTTGATCTTGCAACATTAAGAGATAATGACCGAGTGATTGGCCTATTGCTTAAAAAGGGGATACAGGATTTAAAGCTGATTATTAATAAAGTGAATTTAGATGATATTGAAGATGGCAAATCATTAACGATCGATGATGCTTTAGATATTTTATCCTTACCGCTTTTAGGAATTGTTTATGAAGATCATGAAATGATTGAAGCTAATAATAAAGGACGCCCTGTTTATTTGTTGAAGGGTCATCTTTTACATGATTGTTTTGATAATATCGCACATCGTTTGTTAGGACATAAAAGAGCTTTTGCTAAATGTAAAAGGAGAGGTTTATTAAGTCGTATCTTTTTGGGATGATTTCATATGATGTAATAGGTGATTATATGTCAGATTTGGATGATGTAAGAAAACGCATTGAAAAAAGGAAAAGACCACTTAATGATCATAATTTCAAAAAGCTTTATAATGGGATGGTACGTTTGATGGTTATGATGATTGTTGTTTTAGGTTCATTGATTGTTTTGAAAAATCCAGAACTTGAACAAAAAATATTTAATCAAAAATATTTACAACAATTGATTACCTTTGTTTCACAAAGTGTTTTAGATTTTTTACCAGAAGATGTTAAAGTAAGTCAAGAATTACAATATACCTTGATCAAGGATGACTATTATAAAGGAACAGGAAATCAGGTTCTTGCAATGAATAACGGTAAAGTGATTGATGTAAAAAAACAACAAGTGACTATTTTAGATGAAAATGGTACGGAAATTACTTTTTCTAAGTTAAAAGATATTCAAGTAAAAAAATTTCAGAAAATAAAGCAAGGGGATACAATTGCTTTGTATCAACAAAAGTTTAAAATGATATTTGAATATTTAGGAAAACAAATCACTTATCAAGAATATTTGGGGATGTAAAATGAAAATACATCCCCTTACTTATCTTTATTTACTTTTAGCCTTTATATCAGGTTCTTCTTATTATGTGGCTTTTTTATTTTTTTCTATTTTACATGAAATAGGTCATTATCTTGTGGCACTTTATTTTTCTTTTGAAATTGAAAAGATTATGATACTTCCTTTTGGGGCTTTTTTATCGTTAAAAGATTTAGGAAAACATTATGTTTATGAAGAAATAGGGATGCTTCTTTGTGGTCCATTTATTAATCTTATTTGTTTTATTTTTTTTCTTTTTATAAAAGAACCATTGTTAGCTAAAATCAATATTTATATTTTAATATTCAACTTACTTCCAGTTTATCCTTTGGATGGTTCAAAACTTTTATTATTATTTTTATCTTATTTCATAGATTATCAAAAAGCCATGCAAATACAAATAAAAGTTTCACTATTGTTTATTTGTATTTTATGGATTATTACGAAACAAATAGGGAGAAAAATTATTTTAGGATATTTATTTTATCAAGTTATTTTATATCTTAAAAATTATCGTTTGATTTATATGGAAACATTGATGAGTGATCATCTTAGTAAAAAAAGAGTGAAAATAAATAAACATCTTGAATATTTTCGACCTTATCAAAATATCTATCATTTTCATCAACGATTTTATGATTTTGACACAATAAAAATTTATTTGATAAAATCTAAGAAATCGCATTGACTTTAATTGAAATATTCAGTATAATGCACTTGTTGTAGACCTCTAGACTACAACCGCACATAAGAGGTATTAAATGCGTTTGCTGCCTTGGTTGGCGAGTCTTAGAAAAAAATTATAGGAGGTGCGGTATGTACGCAATTATCGAAACAGGTGGAAAACAATTAAAAGTTGAAGCTGGTGATGCAATTTTCGTAGAAAAATTAGAAGTTGAAGCAGGAGAAAAAGTTACTTTTGATAAAGTATTATTAGTTGGAGATGAAACTGTAACTATTGGTGCTCCTTACGTTGAAGGTGCTACTGTAGAAGCTACTGTAGAAAAACAAGGTAAAGAAAGAAAAGTAACTATTTATAAATATAACGCTAAAAAACATTACCACAAAAAACAAGGTCATAGACAACCTTATACAAAATTAATTGTTGATTCAATCAACGTTAAATAATGATTAAAGTTCAAATAAAAAGAAATAATAAATATATTACTCAAATTAAAATAAAAGGACATGCCCAGTTTGGTGAATATGGCAAAGATCTTGTGTGTGCTGGCGTAAGTGCTGTAGCTACAGGTATTTGCAATACTCTTGCTAAAAAGGGATTTCTAGAAGAAAAAAAGTGTGCAATTATTTTAAAAAATGGTAATATAATGATAGATGTGTATGAAAATGATGAAATAATGCAAGTGATACTAGAGACTCTTGTGATTAGTTTGGAATCATTTACAGAAGACTATCATCAATATATCAAGATAACCTATGAGGAGGAATAACATCATGATGTTTAAATTAGATTTACAATTATTCGCTTCTAAAAAAGGGGTTGGATCAACTAAAAACGGTCGTGACTCAAAATCAAAAAGATTAGGAGCTAAATTATCAGACGGACAATTCGCTACTGCTGGTTCTATTATTTATAGACAAAGAGGTACTAAAATTCATCCAGGTACTAACGTAGGAAAAGGTGGAGATGACACTTTATTCGCTATGTGTGATGGAATTGTTAAATTCGAAAGAATGGGAAAAGATAGAAAAAAAGTATCAGTTTACCCAGCTGCATAATGAAATCCCTGAAAAGGGATTTTTTTTTGAAAGAGAGGTGGAAGTATGCAATTTATCGATAAAGCTAAAATATATATTGAAGCTGGTAAAGGTGGAGATGGAACGGTGGCTTTTAGACGTGAAGCACATGTTCCAAAAGGTGGACCTGCCGGTGGAGACGGTGGAAAAGGTGGAAGCATTATTTTTGAAGCAACAACATCTTTATCAACGTTATTAGATTTAAAATATAAACGTGTTTATAAGGCACGTCCTGGTGGTAATGGGATGGCTAAAAAAATGCATGGTGCAGATGCAAGTGATTTAGTAATCAAGGTACCAGTGGGGACAGTTATTACGAATGAAGAAACTGGAAAAATTATGGCTGATTTAACAGAAGACAGACAACGTGTCGTTCTTGCTAAAGGTGGTCGTGGTGGAAGAGGAAATGCGCGTTTTGCAACTTCTCGAAATCCTGCACCACAAATTTGTGAAAGAGGAGAACCGGGAGAAAAATTTGATGTTTGCTGTGAGCTTAAATTATTAGCAGATGTTGGACTTGTAGGGTTCCCTTCAGTAGGTAAATCAACATTCTTATCTGTTGTTTCACGTGCAAGACCAGAAATTGCTGATTACCATTTTACGACTATTGTTCCTAATTTAGGAGTCGTTCAAGCAAAAGATGGTCGTAACTTTGTTATGGCTGACCTTCCAGGATTAATTGAAGGGGCAAGTCAAGGTAAAGGACTTGGTCATCAATTTTTAAGACATATTGAAAGATGTCGTGTTATTGTTCATATTATTGATATGGGTGGTATTGAAGGACGTGATCCTTATGAAGATTATTGTACAATTAATGAAGAACTTGGACAATATCAATATCGTTTATTAGAAAGACCACAAATTGTCGTAGCTAATAAAATGGATGAAGAAAATGCTGAAGAAAATTTAAAAGCTTTCAAAGAAAAAGTAGGAGAAGATGTTAAAGTATTCCCTATTTCAGCAATTATTCATGAAGGTGTTGATCAAGTATTATATGCTGTTGCAGATGCTTTAGAAACTGCGCCTAAGTTTGATATGGAAGAAGTAGAAGAAAATACAGTTGTTTATAATTATGAAGAAGAAGAGGCACCATTTGTTGTTCACAATTTAGGTAATGGTCAATGGACAATTACTGGTAAGAAGATTGAACGTCTTGTATCCATGACTTCTCTAGTAAGTGATGATGCAATTAAACGTTTATCTATTAAAATGCGTAATATGGGAATTGATGAAGCTCTTAGAAACGCAGGATGTCAAGATGGAGATGTTGTTTCTATTCTTGATTTTGAATTCGAATTCTATGATTAATGAATCAGGCTTTATGCCTGATTTTTTATTTTCAGTTAATAGATACTATGATATAATTGAGACAAATTTGACACAAATTTGAGACGAAATGATTCGTTTTTTATAATATAATAGTAATAGGAGAAATGTATGTATAGCTATATTAAAGGTTTGATTGTTGATATTCAAAGTGATCATATTGTTTTAGAAAATAATGGGATTGGTTATTTAATTTATGTGAGCAATCCTTATGCTTTTTCTAAAGGAAAAGAAGTGGTTGTTTATCTTTATCAACAAGTAAAAGAAGATGGTATTTTATTGTATGGATTTAATTTAAAAGAAGAAAAAGATTTATTTTTAAAATTGATTTCAGTTAAAGGAATTGGTTGTAAAAGTGCTTGTACAATGCTAGCAAGTGGAGATGTTGAAGGAATTTGTGAGGCTATTGAAAGTGGCAATATGACCTATTTAAAGAAAATACCAGGTATTGGACCTAAAGCAGCAGGACAAATTATTCTTGATTTACAAGGAAAAGTAACTGCTACAAAACAAACTGTCGTTAATCAAGAATTGGAAGAAGCTATGGAAGTATTAATTGCATTAGGTTATAAACAAAGTGAAGTAGATAAAGTTGTTAAGAAATTGACAGATGAAAATTTAGATACAAATGGTTATGTCAAAAAAGCATTAAGTTTAATTGTTAAATAGGAGGGAAAACATGAACGAGGTTTTAGATCCTGAAATTGTAGAAGATGATGAAAGTTCGCTTCGTCCAAGTGATTTTGATGAATATATTGGACAAACAAATCTTAAAGAAAATTTAAAAGTGTTTGTAGGGGCTGCAAAGCTTCGTGATGAGTCGTTAGATCACGTTTTACTTTATGGACCACCAGGTTTAGGAAAAACAACTATGTCAATGATCATTGCTCATGAAATGGGAACTCATATTAAAATTACAACAGGTCCAAGTATTGAAAAAACAGGGGATCTAGTAGCTATTTTAACAGCTCTTGAACCAGGTGATGTTTTATTTATTGATGAAATTCATCGTTTAAATAAAGTGGTAGAAGAAATTTTATATCCAGCGATGGAAGATTTTTGTGTTGATGTTGTTATCGGAAAAGAAGCATCTACAAGATCGGTAAGGATTGATTTACCACCTTTTACCCTTGTTGGGGCAACAACGAGAGCAGGTGATTTATCAGCACCATTAAGAGACCGTTTTGGTATTGTTTCAAAATTAGAATATTATAGTGAAGAAGAACTGACTCAAATTATTGATCGTACAAGTCGTGTGTATAATATTGTTATGGATGATGATGCTAAAAGGGAACTTGCAAGAAGAAGTCGTGGGACACCACGTATTGCAAATAGATTATTTAGAAGAGTTAGAGACTTTTCACAGTTTTATGGCGATGCAACAATTACAAGAGATAGAACAATTGAAGCATTAGAAAGATTAAAAGTAGACAATTTAGGATTAGATGATGTTGATCATAAGTATTTATTAGGAATCATTCATCGTTTTAAAGGAGGACCTGTAGGACTTGAAGCAATTGCTGCATCTATTGGGGAAGAACCACAAACTTTAGAAGATGTCAATGAACCTTATTTATTACAAATTGGTTTGATTAAAAGAACGCCAAGAGGACGTATAGCAACAGCTGAGGCTTATCGTCATTTAAATATTGAACAAGATTATGAATAATTTTGAAAAGATAGGACTTATTGTCCTATTTTTTATTTCTCTCATTTATAGTTATGTAAAGCCAACAGCTATTGTTGAAAATATTCAAACCAAACAAAATATTGTCATTTATGTAGAAGGAGAGTTTGAACAAAAACTCTCCTTTAAAACAAAACCAACAATTAATGATGTTTTAACAAAACTGCAAACAGATAACCATTATCAATTTAATGAAAATTATCAACTTACAAATGAAAGTAAACTTTATTTACCTCATGGTCAAAATCTGATGTCATTAAATCATGCTTCACTTGATGATTTAATGACATTAAAAGGAATAGGAGAAAAAACAGCCATAAAGATCGATGAGTATCGACAAAAAACACCATTTCAAACAATTGAAGATTTAATGAATATTCAAGGAATTGGTGAAAAGACATATCTTCGATTAAGGGAGTATTTATGTTTATAAAAGGAAAAGGTTTTTATCTAGCACTTCCTTTATTGGTGGTTGTTTTAGCTAAAATGTTACATCCTATTTTATATGTATTTCTTATTTTTTATTTTATTTTTATGTATTTAAAACATTTTAAAATACTATTGAGTGTAAGTTTACTGTTATCATTTCTCTTATTTCTCTTTTTTTATTTACCACAACCTTTAAATCAAAATGAAATTTCAGGGAAGGTCGTAAGTAAAGATGATCAAAGTATTGTTGTCAAGAGGGGATATCATAAAGTAAAGGTTTATGGAGAATTTAAAAATATCTCGTTGTTTGATGATATTTCTTTGATAGGAAAACCTTATAACTTCCATCAAATACAAAATGATTATGCGTTTAATTATCAATATTATTTATATAGTTTAAATATTTTTGATACTTTACAACTTGAAAAAATAAAAAGTAATCAACATCAAGATCATCTATATCATTATTTAGAAAAAAGAATCAAGACATCTTCCAAAGTAAAAAGTCTGTTATCTTTATTTATTTTAGGAACAAAAGATGAACAGATGAAAGAATATTATCAAAAGTTAACGCAACTCTCGATTGTTCATTTATTTGCTCTTTCGGGTATGCATCTTACAATTTTACAGAAATGGTTGATGAATTTTTTAAAATTCTTTTTTTCAAAAAAAGGACAAAAATGTATATCTCTTATATTGATTGGGGTTTACATGTTTAGTATTCCTTATAATATTTCTTATTTAAGAGCGTATCTAATGCTTTTTTTACCAATGATTTTTGGTAAATGGTTAAATCAGTTGGATATTTTTTCTTTTTTAACAGTTGGTATGTTAATGTATAATCCTTATTTGATTTATAATTTATCTTTTATTTTTTCTTATTTGATTTATTTTTTTATTTTACTTTTACAAAACCAAAAAGCAGGGAAATATTATTTATTTTTAGGTTCAATTCCCATTATTATTTCTATTCAACATATTTTACCGGTGTTTTCTTTTCTAATAGGTATTCTTCTAATGCCTTATATAGAAATGATTTATAAAAGTATGCTTTATTATTTATTACTTGGAAAATATGTTTTACCTTTTTTATCTTTAGAATATGAATTGTTATTAAAATTGATTGCTTTTGTTTATGATTTTTCTTTTACATTGTCTTTTAGTCAACCGACTTTATTTTTTATAGGTGTTTATTATTATCTTTATTTAAAAGGAATTTATAAATTGAATGTCAATAGAAAAGTAACCCAAGAAGTATGTCTATTATTAAGTGTGTTACTTGCTTTTTATTTTTATCCTTATTACAACATGAAAGGACAAGTTGTGATGATTGATGTGGGCCAAGGGGATTGTTTTTTTATTCAACAGCCTTATGCCAGAGGAAATGTATTGATTGATACGGGGGGATTACAAAAGAGTGATCTTGCGACTTCTCGGTTGATTCCTTATTTACAAAGTCAGGGCGTTTTTTATTTGGATGCCGTTTTTGTTTCACATGAAGACTATGATCATTGCGGAGCGTTAGCGTCTTTAAAAGAACATTTTAAAGTTAAAAAGGTTCTCTATGATTTTAAAAAAAAGAAAATTGGCGATTTAGTTTTTAAAAATTTAGCTTTAGATAAATATTATACAAATTCAAATGATCGCTCTTCTATTATTTACGTGACTATCAACCATTTAAATTATTTATTTACAGGTGATATTTCTAAAGAGGTGGAAAGTGATTTATATCAGACATATCATCATTTAGATGTCGACGTTTTAAAAGTGGCACATCATGGAAGTAGCAGTTCTTCAAGTGAAGATTTGTTTAAAATGATTGATCCTAAAGTAGCACTTATTTCTGTAGGAAAGAATAATCGTTATAGACATCCATCTTATTTAACATTAAAAAGATTAGAAGCATATGGGGTGAAAATTTATCGCAGTGATCTTCAAGGAATGGTTAAGATTGTTTATTATGGAGGTAAGAATTATGTCATGACTTCAAGTGATTTTTAGTTTATAATAGCTATGGTGATGATATGTTATATGTATTATATGGAACAGAAAGATTACTGATGGATCAACGTTTAGATAAGTTAAAAAAAGATCATCATTGTAATCAAGAACAGATGAATTATACAGTTTATGATGTTTCTAAAGAGGGAATGAAAGTTGTTTTAGAAGATGTAATGACACCTCCTTTTTTAAGTGATGAAAAAATGGTTGTTATTAAAAAAGCAGATTTTCTAACAACCAAAAAAATAAAAAAAGATAATCATGATATAGATTATTTTATGCAATGTTTACCTTATTTAGATAAAACAGTGCATCTTGTTATTTTTAATGATGAAAAGAATTTTGATGAAAGAAAAAAAGTTGTCAAGATGTTAAGAAAAGAAGCACAGTTTTATGAAATCAATCCTTTAAATTATTATAAAGTTTCTGATACAGCAAGACAGGCTGTTAAAAAAAGAAATTGTACTATTGATGATGATGCTTTAGAATTACTTTTAAGCAGAAAAGGAACAAATTTAATGGATATTGCTAGTGAAGTAGAAAAGCTTTGTTTATATACACAGCATATTGATATTCATTGTGTTGAAGAACTTGTCAATCGTCCCTTAGATGAAAATGTTTTTGATTTAACAACAGCTATTTTAAGTAAAGATAAACAAAAGATGATGTCTATTTATAAAGATTTAATGACAATTAATGAAGAACCAGTTAAATTGATTGTTTTGGTAGCTAATTCTATGCGTTTGATTTATCAAGTAAAATTATTAGATAGAAAAGGGTATACTGATCAAGAAATTGCTAAAATGTTGGCAGTTAATCCTTTTCGCTTAAAATATGTAAGAAAAGAAGGCCAATTTTTTCAAATAGATGAACTACTTAGATGTTTAAATGAATTATCTTTATTGGATGTTAAAATTAAGACGGGACAAATAGATAAAAAATTAGGCTTAGAATTATTTATGTTAAGAATATAGGAGAAATTATGGAATCATTAAGAGAATTGTTTAAGATAGGATTTGGACCATCCTCTTCACATACAATGGGTCCTCAAAGAGCAGCTTCTAAAATAAAAGAACAGTATCCAAATGCTTCACGTTTCGAAGTTGAATTATATGGGTCGCTTGCCTTAACTGGAAAAGGTCATTTAACAGATTATATTATTAAACAAACATTGGGCAAGCAAACGATTGTTCGTTTTAAAAGTGATCGTTTACCTTATCATCCAAATGGCATGAAATTTTATGTGTACCAAGATGAAAAAATTCTTGATACAATTACTGCTTATTCTATAGGTGGAGGAACTGTTGAATATGAAGGAAGTAAGTTGCAACAAACAAAACAAATCTATCCTCATAAAAATCTTAAAGAAATTATTCAATATATTGAAGACAATGGTATTTCCTTCTATGATTATGTTTTAAATTATGAAGATGAACATTTTAAGGCCTACTTGTTTGAAGTGTTAGATAGTATGTTTACCTGTGTACAAAATGGCTTACATCATGAAGGAGTGATTCCTGGAAGGTTACAACTAAAAAGAGTTGCTAAAAGTATGTATCAACAAGCAATCAATACGCGAAGAGAAAGTGATCGAGAAAGATTGCTTGTTTCAAGCTATGCTTATGCTGTTTCTGAGGAAAATGCCTGTGGTAATAAAATTGTTACTGCGCCAACATGTGGAGCAAGTGGAATTTTACCAGCTGTTTTATTTTATTGTTATAAACAATTAGAAATTCCTCGTAAAGAATTGATCAAAGCTTTAGCGGTTGCTGGTTTATTTGGAAATGTCATTAAACATAATGCGACAATTTCAGGGGCTGATGGCGGATGTCAAGCAGAAGTTGGCAGTGCTTGTGCAATGGCTGCAGCAGCCTATGGTTGGATTTTAGAACTTAATAATTCTTTAATTGAATATGCTGCAGAGATGGGGCTTGAACATAATTTAGGACTAACATGTGATCCGGTTGGTGGCTATGTTCAAATTCCTTGTATTGAAAGAAATGGTTTTGGTGCTTTACGTGCAATCGATGCAGCAAGTTATGCTAAACAATTAGGTTATTTAAGAAAGAACAAAGTTTCATTTGATTCAATTGTGAATGTTATGAAAGAAACTGGAAAAGATTTAAATAGTGCTTATAAGGAAACTTCTTTAGGTGGACTAGCAAAGGAATTTGGTTTAAAAGATGGAGACTAGAAGTTTATATGTACACATTCCTTTTTGTGAATCTATTTGTAGTTATTGTGATTTTTGCAAGGTCTATTATGATCAAAAACAAAGTGATCTCTATTTACAAAGATTAAATGAAGAATTATCACAAATAGAGCAACATCATTTAAAAACGATTTATATTGGAGGGGGAACCCCTAGTGCTTTAAATGATGAACAATTAGAAAAATTAATGTCAATGTTAAAACCCTATAGTTTAGAAGTGGAAGAATATTGTATGGAAGTTAATCCAGAGTCAATGGATTATTATAAGTTAAAGATTTTAAAAAAAGGTGGTATTAATCGTTTAAGTATTGGTGTACAAACGTTTCAAAATCATTTATTAAAAGAAATAGAGCGTCATCATAATACAATCCAAGTAAAAAATATTATTAAATATGCTAAAGAAATAGGTTTTGATAATATCTCAATTGATTTGATGTATGGTTTACCAAAACAAACAAAAGAAGATATTCAAAAGGATATAGAAGTTTTAAAATCTTTAGATTTGCAACATGTTTCTTATTATTCTTTGATTTTAGAAGAAGGAACGATTTTAAAATATAAAAATTATCAACCTTTAGATGAAGAAAACGAATATCAATTAACATTATTCATTGATCAAGAATTAGAAAAAATAGGTTTTGAAAAATATGAAATTTCTAATTATGCTAAACAAGGATATCAATCGAAACATAATCTTATGTATTGGTACTATAATAATTATTATGGAATAGGATTAGGTGCTTGTAGCAAAATTGATGGACAAATTATAGAACATAGTCGATCACTTACTAAATATTTAAATGGTGATTTTAAAACAACAACAATTGATGAAACAAAAGAAGAAACAATGTTTAATCAAATAATGATGTCACTTCGTTTAAAAGAAGGGCTAGATTTAAATAAATTTAAAGAAAGATATCAAGAAGATGCCCGTATTCTATATAAAGAAGCGATTACTAGAAATATAGAAAAGGGTAGATTGATGATTGAAAATGATTATTTAAAAGCAACTCAAGAAGGTCAGTATGTTTTAAATGATATATTAATTGATTTTATGTAAAGTGGTATACGGATAATAAATGGTTTATAATAAAACAAAGAGGTGATGAACATGAAGGCAATACCAACAGGGGTATATGATTATCGAGAATTGAAACAAGAAAATTATTATTCTGTTGATAAAACATTAATGATTAAAGATTTTCTAGAAAGAAAAAGTAAAGTAACATTAGTGACTAGACCTAGAAGATTTGGTAAAACGATCAATATGTCAATGATGTCAGAATTCTTTGATATTACGAAAGATTCTAAAGAAATCTTTAAAGGTACGAAAATCATGGATACACCTTATGCAAGTGAGTTAAACCAATACCCAACGATCTTTATTTCTTTTGCAGACGCAAAAGAAAATAAAGAAACAATTGTTAAGTATATAAAAACACAATTACAAAATGAATATATACGATATCATTTTATATTTAATCAATTAAATGAATTAGAGCAAAATGATTATTTATATATTTTAGAGGGATTAAAGAATAAGAATAATGGTATTCTTAATGATGTGGATAATGCTATTGTATTTTTAATGCGTTGTTTAAAGAAATACTATGGAAAAGATGTTATGCTGTTTATTGATGAATATGATACACCTTTTATAGAAGCAAAAACTGGGAATTTTTATCAAGAACTCAAGGGAAGTCTAGCAACCTTACTTAGAAGTTCACTTAAGAATTCAGAAGATTTAAAATATGCCTTTATTACAGGAATACAAAGAGTAGCTAAAGAAAATATCTTCAGTGATTTAAATAATTTAGATGTCTATACTGTTTGTGACAGAGAATATAGCGAATACTTTGGCTTTGATAGTGATGAAACAAAAAAATTACTAGAATATTATGGATTAGAATTGAATAATGAAGTGAAAGAAATGTATGATGGCTATCATATAGGCAATCAGGATATTTATAATCCATGGTCAATTATGAATTACGCTAAAAGAAAGAAACTCATTTCTTATTGGGTCAATACCAGTGCCAACAGTATGATCAAGACAGCTTTAAAACAAGCAAACTATACATTTAAAAATCAATATGATAAACTCATTAAAGATGGTAAACTTGATACCTATGTTTCAATGCAGACAAGTTTCTTTGAAGAAGCAGATAACTCAACTTTATGGGGATTGTTTGTCAATGCAGGGTATCTTACAGTTACAAAAGAAATAGATCTTTTAAAAGGCAAATATCGTATAGAAATACCAAATAAAGAAGTGAAACAGGAATTTATAAAATTGACAGAATATCAGTTAGGATTAAGCAGTGGAACATTAGATACAGTAACTGAAAGTCTAGCCAAAGAAGATCAAGAAACATTTTTAGAAAGCTATCAAGAAATCTTAATGGTACCAAGTTATCATGATTTACAGAAAGAAAACAGTTATCATATGATGATGCTAGGAATGTGTTTATGTTTAAATAAAGATTATGAGATCATTTCTAATAGAGAAGTAGGAAAAGGAAGAGATGATCTCATCTTAAAAGCCAAAGATGAAAAGAAAACATCATTCGTCTTAGAATTCAAATATCTAAAAGAAGATAAAAAAGATCTTGAAAAAGCATTAGATGAATTATCTAATAAAGCTATTCAACAAATCAAGGATAATAAATATGATTATGGATTAAAAGGAAAAGTCATTTATATTGGACTTGCCCATCATGGTAAAGATGTAAGTATTAAATGGGTTGAAAGTTAAGGGCCTCTGTTAAGTAGACAGAGGTTCTTTATTTTACGATTTTTTTGATTTTTTAGCACCAAGTTATTGACAGTGCTAAAATAAAATGTATAATGTATTTAGCACAAGAGAAATAGGAGTGCTAAAGGTGGTGAACTTGATGTTAACAGCAAGACAAATGCTGATATTTAAATGTATAGTTGAAGAATTTATTGAAAATGCTGAACCGGTTGGATCCAAGGCATTGATGGTAAAATATCAACTTCCTTATTCAAGTGCAACGATTCGTAATGAAATGAATTTTCTAGAAAATTATGGTTATCTAGAAAAAACACATATTTCTTCTGGAAGAGTACCTTCTAAAGAAGGCTATCGTTTCTATGTTCATAATTTAGGAAAAGTTGATTTGGATGAAGGAACAAAAAATCAAGTTGCTACAATTATTAATAAGCATCGTCGAAATTTAAATGAGATGGTGCATGAAAGTTGTAACATGTTGAGTGAATTAACTCATCTTACAAGTGTTGCATTAGGAAATGCTTCAGATGATATGTTGCAACGCATCTCTGTTGTTCCTTTGGATGATGGACGTGTAACAGCAATTATCATTACAAGTCAAGGTCATGTTGAAAATAAAGTTTTCCAATTTTCAAGTGATGTAGAAATGGAAGATTTATTAAGTTGTGTTAATGTGATGAATGAATTATTGATAGGAACACCTATCAGTGAAGTAGCATTTCGTTTAGAACGAGATGTTCGACCAATTCTTACAACGCAAGTGAAGCAACATGAAGAATTATTTAATGCGTTTTTGGAAGCATTCGTTAAATTTGCTTCAAATAGTGTTTATTTTTCAGGAAAAGAAAATATTCTCTATCAACCAGAATTTAATGATGTGGATAAATTAAGAAGACTTGTAAGTGCTTTTGAAAATTCAAAAGTGTGGAAAACTCTACCATTATCGAGTGAGGATGGTATTCAAATCAATATTGGAAATGAAACACCTCTAGGAAAAATGAATGATGTTTCAGTAATCTCTGCTTCATTTAAAACAGGGGAAACATCAAAAGGTTCTATTTCGGTAATTGGTCCAACAAGAATGCCTTATGAAAAAGTAGTGGCATTAGTAGAGTATATATCTGAAAATATTGAAAAGGCTTGTTTAGAAGATAAACAAGATGAGAAATAGAGGTGAACAAATTGGCTGAGGAAACTAAAGTTGAAAAAGAAGTAACTGAAGAAGTTGAAGAAAACAAAGAAGCTGAGGCTGAAGTTGTTGAAGAGGAAAAAGTTGATCAAGAAGATCAAATTAAAATTCTTCAAGGTGAAGTTGATAAATGGAAAAATGATTATTATAAAGTGTTTGCGGATATGGAAAACATTAAAAGACGTATGCAAAATGAACATGCAAATAACTTAAAGTTCATGATGCAAGGTTTTATTGAACAAATGTTACCAATCGTTGATAACTTTGAAAGATCATTAGCAATTGAAAATCCAAGTGAAGAAGTGGCAAACTTCTTAAAAGGATATGAAATGATTTATAAACAAATCATGACATTATTAGAAAACCAAGGAGTTAAAGTGATTGAAGCTGAAGGTAAAGAATTTGATCCTAACTTCCATCAAGCAGTAATGACTGTAAGTGATGAAAACTTTAAACCTGGTATGGTTGTTGAAGAGTTACAAAAAGGTTATATGTTAAAAGATCGCGTTATTCGTGCATCTTTAGTAAAAGTAAGTGAATAAAATAGGAGGATTTATATTATGGCAAAAATTATTGGTATTGACTTAGGAACTACAAACTCATGTGTAAGTGTGTTAGAAAACAATGAAGTAAAAGTAATTGCAAACCCAGAAGGAAATCGTACAACTCCTTCAGTTGTATCTTTCAAAAATGGTGAAATTATTGTTGGGGAAGCTGCAAAAAGACAAGCAGTAACAAACCCTGATACAGTAATGTCGGTTAAACGTTATATGGGTACTGATCATAAAGAAAACGTAAATGGTAAATCTTATACACCACAAGAAATTTCAGCAATGATCTTACAAAACTTAAAAGCAACTGCTGAAGCTTATTTAGGTGAAACAGTAACAAAAGCAGTTATCACTGTACCTGCATATTTCAATGATGCTCAAAGACAAGCAACAAAAGATGCTGGTAAAATCGCTGGTTTAGATGTTGAACGTATCATCAACGAACCAACTGCTGCAGCATTAGCATTCGGTCTTGATAAATTAGACCAAGAACAAAAAGTATTAGTTTATGACTTAGGTGGTGGTACTTTCGATGTATCTATCTTAGACTTAGCTGATGGTACATTTGAAGTATTAGCTACTGCTGGTAACAATAAATTAGGTGGGGATGATTTCGATAAGAAAATCATGGACTACATCGTAGATGAATTCAAAAAAGAAAACGGAATTGATTTATCTAACGATAAAATGGCAATGCAACGTATTAAAGAAGCTGCAGAAAAAGCTAAAAAAGACTTATCTGGTGTAATGCAAACTCAAATTTCATTACCATTCATCTCAGCTGGTGCTGCTGGACCATTACACTTAGAATTATCATTAACAAGAGCTAAATTTGATGAAATTACAAGAGACTTAGTTGTAGCTACTGAAGGACCAGTTAGACAAGCATTAAGTGATGCTGGAATGCAACCAAGTGAAATTGATCAAGTATTATTAGTTGGTGGATCTACTCGTATTCCTGCTGTTCAAGAATCTGTTAAACGTTTACTTGGAAAAGAACCTAACAAATCAGTAAACCCAGATGAAGTTGTATCTATGGGTGCTGCTATCCAAGGTGGAGTTATCGCTGGTGACGTTAAAGATGTCTTATTATTAGATGTTACACCACTTTCATTAGGTATCGAAACAATGGGTGGAGTTATGACAGTATTGATTGAAAGAAATACTACAATTCCAACTACTAAATCACAAGTATTCTCTACTGCTGCTGATAATCAACCAGCTGTTGATATCAACGTATTACAAGGTGAAAGATCAATGGCTAGAGATAATAAACAATTAGGTTTATTCAAATTAGATGGTATCGAACCAGCTCCAAGAGGAGTACCTCAAATCGAAGTTACTTTCTCAATTGACGTTAACGGTATCGTAAATGTTAAAGCTAAAGATTTAAAAACTCAAAAAGAACAATCGATCGTTATTCAAAACTCTACAGGATTATCTGATGAAGAAATCGATCGTATGGTAAAAGAAGCTGAAGCTAATAAAGCTGAAGATGAAAAGAAACGTAAAGATATCGAAACAAGAAATAAAGCTGAACAAATGATCAATGAAATTGATAAAGCTTTAGCTGAACAAGGTGATAAGATTGATGCTAATCAAAAACAACAAGCAGAACAATTAAAAACTGAATTAAAAACTGCTTTAGATAACAATGATATGGCTACTCTTGAAGCTAAAATGTCAGAATTAGAACAAATGGCTCAACAAATGGCATCATATGCTTATCAACAACAACAAGCAAACCCTAATGGTGGTGCTGGACAAACAACATCAAATAACAATGATGATAATGTTGTTGATGCTGATTTCGAAGAAAAGAACTAATTACTTAAAAAACCAAGGTTCTTCCTTGGTTTTTTAAAAGTATTATAGAAAGGATGATTTTATGGCAAGTAAAAGAGATTTTTATGAAGTCTTAGGGATTTCAAAAACAGCAAACGCTGATGAAATAAAACGTGCATACCGTAAAAAAGCAAAACAATATCATCCCGATATCTGTAAAGAACCTGATGCAGAAGAAAAATTTAAAGAAGTTCAAGAAGCTTACGAAGTTTTATCTGATGATAATAAAAGAGCGGCTTATGATCGTTATGGACATGCAGCCTTTGAACAAGGTGCAGGTGGTGCTGGAGCCAGTGGCTTTGGTGGATTTGGTTTTGAAGATGTCGATTTAGGAGATATTTTTGGATCATTCTTTGGTGGCGGGGGAAGTCGTCGTCAAAGACAAAATGGACCACGTCGTGGTGATGATCATTTAATGCGTCTAGAAATTGATTTCATGGATGCAATCAATGGTGTTAAAAAAGATATTAAAGTAACTTATGATGCAGAATGTCCTCATTGTCATGGTAGTGGTGCAAAAACACCAAACGATGTACAAACATGTTCGCATTGTAATGGTACAGGAACTGTTTCTAAACAACAACAATCTCCATTTGGTACATTTGTAACACAAACAACATGTCCACATTGTAATGGTACTGGTAAAGAAATTAAAGTTAAATGTCCTGACTGTCATGGTAAAGGATATATTACAAAAACAGTAACTGTTCAATTAGATATTCCTGCTGGTATCAATGATGGTCAACAATTACGTGTTGCTGGTAAAGGTGGAAGAGGATCTAATGGTGGATCTAATGGTGACTTATTTGTAGAAATCCGTGTAAGAAACAATACACACTTTATTCGTGAAGGACGTAATATTTATGTTACAATTCCTATTAGTTCAGTTGATGCAACTTTAGGATGTGAAGTAGATGTACCAACAGTACAAGGTGACGTGAAAGTTAAAATTCCTGCAGGAACACAATCTGGAACAACTTTAAGATTAAAAGGTAAAGGTGTTAAAGATTTAAGAGGAAATGGATACGGAGATCAAATGGTTAAGGTTGAAGTTAAAATTCCTACAAAACTTTCTAGTAAAGAAAAATCATTGTATGAACAATTACAAAAATTAAGTAAAAAAGAATCTATCTTTGAATCATTTAAGAAAGGATTTAAAAGATAGAATAGCGAGTAAATATAGTGGGGTGAGTTCAGTTTCATCTCACTTTTTTGGCTTTTATAGTTG
>OLWA01000813.1_pt1 | contig 36469 bp, 28 predicted proteins | sample 1673251 | NCBI WGS metagenome assembly OLWA01 (sample SAMEA3178937, study PRJEB25190) | human gut metagenome | biome: human gut; feature: human-associated habitat; material: faeces | place: Austria | collected 2013 | reverse complement strand
GCTTATCGGTATCTACCACATAGCCGTGGTTCTGAGAGGAAATATATACTCTTCCGGTCATCAGATCCTTTACCGGATGGTTGCCTCCTCTGTGTCCATATTTCATTTTGTGGGTATCTGCGCCGGTAGCCAGAGCCATCAGCTGATGTCCCAGACAGATTGCAAAGATCGGGATATCTGAGTCGTATAATTTTCTGATTTCTTTAATAATGGAAGTGCAATCCGCCGGATCGCCAGGTCCGTTCGACAGCATGATACCGTCCGGATTTGCGGAAATGATCTCTTCTGCAGGTGTATTTGCCGGGTAAACGGTAACTTCACATCCACGATCATTTAAAGACCTTGCAATGTTGTTCTTAGCACCAAAGTCCATCAATGCAACTTTTGGTCCATTGCCTTCTAAGACATATTTTTCACTGCAAGTTACTTTGGAAACTACATCTCCTACTTTGTATGCATGAAGTTTCGGAAGTACCTCATCCAGATTGTAATTTTCATTCGTTGTGATCATACCATTCATTGTACCCTTTTCGCGGAGGATTTTGGTAAGTGCTCTGGTATCAATACCGTAGATGCCCGGAATATCCTGATCCTCCAGAAACTTCTGCAACGTATCCTCACATCGGAAATTGCTTGGCATACGGGAAATTTCTCTGGTGATAAAACCGTCCGGCCATCCCTTCCGCGACTCCATATCGTCATAGGCAATACCGTAATTGCCGATCAGCGGATATGTCATAGTAACTGCCTGTCCCGCATAGCTTGGATCTGTCAGAACCTCCAGATATCCTGTCATAGATGTATTAAATACGATCTCACTGATCACATCCTTCTGCGCCCCAACGCTTTTGCCCTCAAATACTGTTCCATCCTCTAAAATAAGAAACGCTTTCATCTAAATTTCCCATTCCTTTCCATTTAGTTCTAGTATCATTTCAGCAGTCTCAACTAAATTTGTTGCACTGTCCATGCTTATTTTTTGTATGTATCGGTGTGCTTCCTCTTCTGTCATCTGGTTTCTCTCCATCAACAGCTCTTTCGCTTTGAGTATTGTTCTTTTCTCACCTTCTGACCGTACTTTCGGCTTATTCTTCTGCTTTTTCTTCCAGCGCCGGTACTGCACCATCATCATTTCCAGAGTATTCAGCAGATCCTGAACCTTGAGGGGCATGGGCAGCGAGACAACCTCACTGATATCACTGTCCTCCAGCTTAGCCGGAGATGCCATCAAAAGCATCTGAAAGCCTTTGGGCAGGTAATCGAGAACCTCCGAAAAATGCATATCCCGGAACCGGTATCCGCATATCACCACACCACCGTCCAACTCATTGACCGCACTGACGATCTGTGCTCCGTTGTCACATACCAGACTGACATCATACCCGTTTCGAAGCAGAAGTTTTTTAAGATTTTTTGCATCATCCAGTTTCGGAAATGCAATGATAATATCTGCCATAAAAACCTCCTGTGTATCGGCTACTGATCAGCGGTGCTCCTATACTGTTCCGAGATAACGATCCGTTTCCCATTTCGTGACCTGCCTGCAGTATTCTTCCCACTCTGCATCCTTTGTAGAGATCAGATAATTCGATACATGCGCCCCCAGCACATCCCGCAGAAACGCATCATTTTCAAAACGCTTTACCGCTTCATAAAGCGTCCGTGGAAGTTTCTCTCTCCCGGCTAGCTCCTCCTTTGACATTTTATCCATACATACCGGCGGCTGCAGGTTTCTCTTGATACCATCCAGACCTGCTGCCAGACAGGCAGCGATCACCAGATATGGATTGGCAGCACCATCCGGACTCCGCAGAATGATCCTGCCTCCATCTCCACCAACCGAAGTCAGACGGATCAGCGGGCTGGAATTGTGCACAGACCAGCTCACCCGCAGAGGTGCCAGAAATCCCGGCACCAGACGCTTGTAGGAATTGACCAGAGGATTGGTAACCAGAGACATATCTGCAATATGCTCCAGGATACCTGCCATAAATGCATATCCCTCCTTGCTTACGCCTGCCGGATCATCAGCATCGGTAAAGATATTTTTACCATTTTTTGATAAAGAAAATGTATAATGTGCTCCGGATCCCTTCGAATCCTTCTTAGGCTTTGGCATAAAGGTCGCATGAAGACCATGACGTTTTGCCACAGTCCGGATCACCAGCCGGGAGGTCATAATATTGTCTGCCATCGTCAGTGCATTGGTATAAGTCATATCCAATACATGCTGTGCAGCCTCATCGGAATGATAAGAAGACTCCGTAGAAATCCCCATATCTGCCAGATAAAGTACCATATCACGTCTGGCGTTTTCTCCGCAATCTGCCGGCCCAACATCAAAATAGCCGCCCTTCTCGCTGGAATTCTGGGTCGGCTCTCCGTTTTCGCCAAGGTCAAATAAGAAAAACTCATTCTTAAGGGCAACGTCAAAATCGTATCCCATGTCCTTTGCCTCAGCAATTATTCTTTTTAAAATATAACGGCTGTCACCGTCAAAAGGCGTTCCATCGGGTTTCACAATGTCACAGATAAAACGGGCTACCTTTCCATGCTGTGGACGCCATGGAAAAATAACAAACGTATCTAAGTCGGGAATTAAGAATAATTCCTCCATATCGCCATCAAAACCATCGATCGCTGCGCAATCAAACTGGCATCTGCCATCCAGGATCTTGTCAATCTGGTCAACAGTGGTTGCCATATTCTTCAGATTTCCTGCGATGTCTGTAAATTGAAGACGGATAAACTCGATGTCCTCCTCTTCAATCATGTCTAATATGTCATCTCTGGTATACTTTGCCACGCTGCATCCTCCTATTCGCCATGATAATTCATCGTTCCTATTGTATCAACGCATTCTCTTTATTATATATCGTATAGAGAGGGATGTCAAAGAGTATTTTTTAGTTTATATGATTTAAATCCATTCTATTGTTCATTTTGTATCCACCATCATTTTAGATAAATTGTGCAGACGGTCTGCACAAATTGCTCTTATTCAATCAGTGTAATAGTATCCAATAGCTGATCGCTAATGGATACAAATCAATCACTACTGGATACTTACTGCATATTTGTATCCGATAAAAGTGTTCGATATTGACCACTTTTTGACCACTCACTTATAAAATGACCAGTAACTGATCACTTATTGACCACTTTTTCATCACAGATACTATATCGGATACTTGCTCCTTTTCCGTTTTTCTGGATATAACCCTTTTCAACCAGCTCATCAATCACCTTTCTAGCGGAAGTTCTTGACTTATATCCACACACCTCTGCAGCCTTGCCCGTACTTATGCTACCATATTGGGAAATATATCGCAGAATAGCCTCTTCTTTTTCATCCTGCAGCGGCTTCTTATGTTCCACAGTTTGCTCTTCATTTCGCAAATCTGCCACCCCCGGAATATACACAACCTGACCAACCTCTAGTTTCAGACTAACACGATCTGCACGCTCTGAGAAATCAAATTCTGGTTTCTTCCAGTTTTGTTCAGCCCATGCTGTCATAATCTTATCAACGCCACTTCCGGCACGCTCACCGACATTTACAAAACCAAACATCTTTAAGATATTCGGATTTCGTGGATCACTATTACCACCTGCATAAAATTCCTCTTTTGTCACCCTGATAGTTCCGGGATTGGAAATACTAATCTCCTTACCCTTTTTAACAACAAGAATTCCTCGTCTGCCATAATAATTTGCATGTGCCAGTGCATTTGCCAATGCTTCTTCCAATGCATCATGCACATCCACTCTGTCTACACGATATCCATCTCGTCTATTAGCAAACGGAACTGCTACATCATCATCCATTCTGGTACGCACCTTGCAGAAAAAGTCGTATATATTACCGCTCCAATCCCCTTCATTAGAATGTGTCCGGAATAACCAGCGTACCGCTTTATCATCACATTCCTCACGATAATCCATAAAATAATTGGGGAAAATTTCCGTAATATGATAAGCCTCTCCAAAGAATAAGAGTCCTGCTATCGTTGGAGATAATGTACCAGCTTTGTTCTTCGCTGCTGCCCTTAATTTCATAAGGAACTCATCATTTTCCAAAGCATTCCACGGATGCCCACTGTGAAGCTGTTCAAAAATAATTCTATAGCCTTTTATTGTATCCTGATTCAGCACATCTAACCCAAACTCTTCCAGCACTTCCACATCACCAGATACATCTCTCTGATCTGCAAACATCGCACGAACCGCTTCTTCGGTACAAAGGAAGTCACCTTCATAATCTCTTTTATAAGTACCTTTCATCGGATCAGTCCCAATGTATACTGGCTTATCGTGCCTGTCTGCCGCAGGTACATCAATTCTTAATATTCTCTTTTCTCCAACAACCACAGGTCTGACATGATGATTCAGTAAAATGTTCTTTGACACCTTATTTCTGTCATTTAAAGTGCTCCAGAAATCCTTCTGATATTTCACAATTTGCTTGTCAGTCAGTCCTTCAACTGTAAAAGAATCTCTGTGTTCCTTAATTCCAAGCAGAATCGTGCCACCATTGGTATTTGCAAAAGAAGAGTAAGTCTCCCATATGCTCTCAGGAAGTCCACCGGTTGCCAGTTTACATTCTCGCTCATGATTTTCTTTTATACTTAATTTCTCTAAAACATTTTCTTTCAATCGCCAAACCTCCTAACTATATTTTTATCAGTTCAATTTCTTTCAAAATTTCACTCTGCAATTCTTTGTCATTAACAGCATTTCTATATGCCTTTTTATACCAATATTTACAGCTATTATTGTCTTCATCTTTATAGCTACGAGCAATTGCAATATAAATTCTGCTTTCTATCCTACTATGAATTTTCAATCTATTCTTTTTAAATTTACTCTTATTATAGTTATTTATAACCGTTACTACTTCTTCTAAATCAAAACATCCTGTATTCATTCCAAAACTATTGCCTATAATTGTTGCAATACAGCATTTATTTACTGTTTCAGAATGCTTATCTAATAATTTTTTTATTTTGTCCACAAAATTATTGTCTAATCCCTGAACAACGTTTACATATATCCACGACAGAACATATGCTGTACATCGATCTGACTCCTTAATGCTAAGAATATTAGTCATATAATTTTCAACAAGTTCATTCATTTCAGGAACTTTATGCTCAGTTTCTACGCAATATAATAGTGCCTCGAGATTCCTATCTATATTTCTAAAATTAAAGTCATTGCTTTTACCTAACCATAAATTAGGGTGTAGCTCTACACTCATCGTGCCCGGTAAATCGTCATACCATGCATAGTCTTCCTTTCCCACATCATTTCTTGAATTAACAAAATTCGTTATAACTGTACGGACAAGTCTTAACAATCCTGAGTATGTAAAAAACACCTCATGTTGAAACTCAAATATTTCTGAATTGGCAGATATTCCAGCATCCATTAATTGCTTCATTATCGGTTTTAATTCATGTGCATATTTTGATCTAAATATATAAGTTTTTACGACTGCCTGCTTAACTTCTTCTTCTGAACCTTGACGTTTGTCTATTGCTTTATAATAGTCATCATCCAAATACTTCAAAATAAATTGAGTAAATCGCCTTGATAGTTTCAAATGTTCATTAGAAACTAAAATATTTCTTATTTCTTCTGCAACATTTTCTTCAACTTTATCTAATAAAACATCCAATTTTTTTCTAGCGTTCTGATTATAGTCGCTCCAAGAAGTAGTATACTCATCAAAGTTTTCTGACAAAGTCTCTAAAGCATAAACAAGAATGCTATATGATAATGATATATCCTTACTAAACACACTAAATGAAGCGTGATATGCAGCTAGGCATCTCATGACTATCTTATATTCGTCACGAGCCAAATGCATCATCTTTTTATAAAATTGAAAGCTATATTCCCAATCTTCTCTAGTAAAGTTTCTCCCTTTATCAAATGTTTCTGTCACATAAGATGATATACAATTGTCATGAGCATTTCCTCTTCTGCAAAGATCCTCTATCATCGACTCACTTTCATCAAATATTGCATTTAATGAAAATGATAAAATATATTTTAACTGTTCAATTACAACATTATCCCCAATTTTTACAAGTATACTTTTTTTAGGAGTATGTTCAATACAGTTATCATACGAGATAACATAACAAGGATATCCAGGATGCCAATCCACTGTATTTATTTTTATATTTTCGTATTCTAAAGGGTGCATGGAATGAAAGGCAACATTAGAATATAAAATTCCATTACATTCGTTATGTACTATTTCACCATCTTCAAAAAATTTACCAGATATAATTTGCAACATATTCCATGCTTCCTTCCTAATTGATTGTACAGACAATTTATCTGACTTCCTATATCTTTGCCAACAAATCTCAGCTTACAATCTGAAATATTCTCGGATCATATGTATCGGAATCAACAACAGATACTCTGCAATTGATCCATCGAAGTTTTTTATTTATACTGTCCTGCAATTTCTTCATAATCATCTTTTTAGTCCGTGTTTTTGTACCAAAATCACCTTCCAGAAATAAAATTACATATTTCCTTTTTGAATCATTTGAAAAACTATCTCCTGACAGAAATTGAACATATTCCTTTAATTCATTCAAACACTCTTTTGTATTTCCAAAGGATTTTGCTCCAACCAAAGCTGCTACTGTCATTGCTGTTTTCTGTGCTATTTCAATATCCAGGCTGTCACGTCCCTCCACATTTACGGATGTATGGGCCGTATTGCGTTTTTGGTTATCCGGAGCAATTCTCCACCGATTGTTACCTTCATCTCCAGTATAATTTTTTACTTCTATAAATGCGATCTTATCTTTAGCAACAGAAATAAAATCAACACCTTTTGCCTCTGGCAATTTGTTAAAGTAGTCTCGATAAAATTTTGTATCAACAAATTTTATCACTGTATCATTTTCTGCAAACTGAAACTTTAATCTGCTTTCTTCCCTTATGTTATTCTCCATAAATAATCCCCTGTTCTCTATCGTACATTGCATCAAACTCCTGCATGATTGCATTATGTTCCAAATCCGATACTGAATTTTTCATCTCATAGTGCACATCACGCGTTTCTTCATCTCTAAATAATGAGATAAATTTAATATCCAGTTTTTTAGGATTTAATTCAGGATAAGAGGCTACCATATTAAATTCTTGCTGAATAAAATAATCATGTGTAGAAACAAAAATCTGCACTCCCATCTGAGCTAAAGCTACCATCACCTGTACAATCGGGCGAATCATTTTAGGGTTCATATTTGTTTCCGGTTCATCCCAAAATAAGATAGTATTTTTATTCAAACTTCCAGAAAGAATCATATATATAATCATAGATAGTTTCCTGTAACCATCTGAAAGTAAGCCCATCTCAAATTCACCTTCACCTTTTATTTTGAAATAGAATTTCTTGTTTTTCTGAACAATTTGTCCTTTCATAATATCTTCCAGATTGCTTAACACCTGATCCTGTTCAGTAGTGTTAAGACCTTTTGAAAGCGGTCTATCTAATAGTTTTGCAAGATCATAATACATTTCTTCAAAGTCTATATGATATTCGTCATATAGTGATACGAAATGCTCTACTGTAGAAATCATTTCTTTTGTAGGAATATATATAACATCATACTTTTTTATTTTTTCATCACGCTCAATAGAAACATCCGCATGATTTTCCTGCCTGTTTCCAAATCCAACCGAGATTTTTTGTTTCTTTTCTAAATCAATAGAAAAATCCGTTCGATTGCTTCCCTGCTTGCGGCTTACAAGTCTGCCAATTTTCATTTCATCCGGTCGGAACACACCTTGAATTTTTTTGACAAAAACCTGTTCTTCCATCTCTTTTGTAAGATTATCTTTGCCGCCACTACTAAGTGGCTTTATCAAAGAATACATCACTTTCAAGAGTGTTGTTTTTCCAGTGCTGTTTTCTCCGCAAATAATGTTGATATTATCTGACCAATTCATTTCGGCATTTCCAAAAGCCATAAAATTATTTAATGTTAATTTTTTAATTTTCATTTTCAATTCACCTCATTCACTCTATATTTTAGCCAACAAATCCACTTTTAATGCTTTCTTGCCTTCCTGTGCTACCTCCACACCCTGGAATTTGGCATAATTGACCTTGACGCCATCATCCAAATCAATCTCAATTCTCTGGTTTGCCACATGTGCAATCGACTGATCGTATGTCTGCATCTCAGCCAACTGCTTCGTATACTTCGATACTGCTTTCATTATCTGCCATATCGATCACCCGCCTTTGTGTTTTTATCTTAACACATTTTGGTCGTCTTATGTCGCATCACAAGGGACATTTTCAATGACAGATCTCCTCCGAATCCAGCATCACGGTAAACGGTCCATCATTTAACAATGACACCTTCATATCTGCCCCAAAGACTCCTGCTCCCACTTCAAAGCCCCTGTCACGCAGGCTCTTTAATACATATTCATAGAGTTCCTCCGCCAGCTTTGGATTGCCCGCCTTTACAAAGGAAGGTCGATTTCCCTTGCGGCAGTCCGCGTACAGGGTGAACTGGGATACCACGAGAAAGTTTCCGCCCACATCGGCAATCGCCTTATTTGTCTTACCGTTTTCATCCTCGAAGATCCTAAGCTTCACCATCTTGTCGATCATCTTGTCCGCAATCTCTGTGGTGTCCTCCTCAGCTACTCCCACAAATACAAGAAATCCATGACCAACACTTCCGGTAACCTCGCCATCAACTGTGACAGATGCTTCTCTAACTCTCTGAATCAATAATTTCATCTTTATTTCCTCCATCGTATAGAATTTTGTTTCATTTATCCCTCTAATATATAATATACCAAATTTTTTGTATTCAGCAATCCTATATTTTATTTTTCCGTCCGCCTCCATGGATGATCGTTTTTCTTAATGGTGTACAACAAAGACCGCCATAACCTATCTGCTATGCCGGTCTTTGAAAACCTCTCTTCTTTTGTATCTTTTTTACTTGTAACTTCTCTTTAGGAAATTAACCAGTCCGTTTCTCCATACCTTTTCTTCATGCTTTCCACCCGGATATAGATACCACATATGATCCACGTTATTTTCCGCCAATTTTGCTTGATAATCACTCGGATTGCTTCCTACCGTTCCATCCGCATCTCCGGTACACAGAAGCACTGTCTGCGGCTTTGTCTTCCAGCCATCCAATGTTAAAATGCTGGTGTCCAGCGTCGGTGCTGCCGAGAAAGAACCGATATAATTAAAATGATCCTTAATGGAAAATCCCAATCTGAGTGCCTCCATGCCTCCCATGGAAAGACCACATACACCGGTGTCCTCCCGCTTCGATGACACACCATAATTTGCCAGCACATACGGTTCTAAATCCTTGATAAACTCATCCTCAAACTTAGTAAATGCCTCTATATTTTCCGCCGAAAATGTATCTTTATTAAGTCCATCTTTCGGAACAATACTTGGTATTACTGCCACAATCGGCTGTAATTCTCCCTTATAGATCATATTACTCAACATCTCATTCAGAGACATATATCTCCATTGCCCGCGATCACATCCAATCCCATGCAACAGATAAAGCACCGGGTATTTTTTTGATGAATCATACTCCGGTGGCAGATAAACATACGCTTCCCGGTCTGCACCCACAACCTCAGAAGGATATGTCATCTCTTCAATAGTTCCCAGTAGTACGCCCTGCTGTCTTTTCGTATACTGCTTCATTTCCGGATTGAAATATTTTTCAAAATCTTCTTTTTTTCCACTCTGCTTACCAGTCTCCCACTCCGCTCCCTGCTCTATAGCAGGTGTTTCCGTTGGTGCAAAAGTAGAAACTGCCGTTGGTGCAGATGATGATATTACTGCATCCGATACTATCGTCGGTGCAGGCGATGCCGGATACAATGAACGCTCTGGCATTGCTGTATTTTGTACATATTTTGTTTTCTTTACAATAACCTGACAAGTCAGTTTTTTCTTTTGAATCAAAGCTGTAATCTTAGTTTTTCCTTCCTTTTTTCCACAGACAACCCCATGCTTATTCACAGAAACTATCTTTTTGTCAGCCGATATCCATTTTACTTTTTTGGCTGTATTTTTCACTTTGATCTTTTTCTTCTGCCCAACAGAAAGCACCAGCTTTTTGCAGTTCAATACCGGCTTCTTCTTCGCAGAAACCCCCATTCCTAATGTACATGAAATCAATAATCCGGCGACCAAGCAAAGTGATATCGCTTTTTCGGCAAACATTCCGTTTTTCATATAGAATCCTCCTCGTACTTATATTTTTTCTTGACAACCTCATAAAGAAAGCATAACATAATAACAATAGGGGTAACATATCTTTTTTCGACTATTACATATACAATAGCGACTTCATTGAACATCGCAGAATTGTAAAAGGAGTCTTCTTATGGAATTACAAACCTATATGTCCTGTTTTACGGACTCTCTACCGATCTTTTCACTGGCCGGCGAAGTTCACATTCCATCTCCCAATAAACATTTTGAAAGAACTCCACAAAGCCGGATTCTCTATATCATTACAGGGGGAACGATGCAGATTATGGAGGATACAAAACGATATACCCTCACTGCCGGAGACATCATAATCTTTTCTCCCGGTAAATGCCACTGCGGTCTTCTCACAAATGATCATGTTGACTATTATTACATTCATTTCCAGTGGAACTCCCTGCGTGACATAACAATGACATCGGAAGAATATATGAATCAGAAAGTAAATGGGCAAACATTTTCTTCGGATCATCCCACCGGTCCGGACACCCTGATACTTCCCAAATTTTTTCATCCGACACACTCGTGTTTTAATGAAATAACAAACCAGACACAACATCTGTTGAAAACATGTTCTACAAGCGAACTTCATCAACAGTCTGTAAATGATGCTCTTTTATTTGTTCTTTTATTACAAATGTCACGTTCAGAACTGTCCCGCATTTTACATACCGGATCTGATAATCTGTCTCTCCCGTTTCAGATCTGTGATTATTTAAAAAACCATTATTCACAAAAAATCACCGGTGCTGTGCTGGAAAATATTTTTCATCATAATTTTGACTATATGAACCGCCGTTTCAAACAATATACCGGCACTACTATTTTTTCCTTTCTGGAAAATTATAGAATCGAACAAAGCAAAAAGCTTTTGCAAAGCCGGCAGTTTACCATATCCGAAATTGCAGAAACTCTCGGCTTTTGTAACCCGTTTTATTTTAGCAAAGTATTCAAAAAACATGAACATATCACGCCAAAGGAATATCAGATGAAATTATAGATTTCCTGCTACATGAAAACAGGGGACGATATGTACCATTTTTGGTACACATCGTCCCCTGTCATATTTGTTTTACGGACTGCAATAATTGCATCCGTTACCGAACCTCTTCACAATCATTCCGGTTCTCTAAAGTACCTCATTAATCCAGGTTCGTATATCCCATCAGGAACTGATCCACCTCTTTGGCTACGTGGCGTCCCTCATTGATGCCCCATACAACCAGTGACTGTCCACGGTGCATATCACCCGCTGTAAATACCTTATCCACGCTTGTCTTAAACTCTCCCGGAGCCGTCTCCACATTGGTACGGGCATTGAGCTTCACGCCAAATGCCTTTGCCACATACTCCTGTGCGCCCAGGAAACCTGCAGCGATCAGCACCACATCTGCCGGCATTTCAAACTCACTTCCGGCAATCTCTGTCATATTCATCCGGCCGGTCTTCGGATCCTTCTTTGCCTCCAGCTTTACAAGCTTCACTTTTTTGAGCTTGCCGTTCTTGTCGGCGATAAACTCCTTAACCGTAGTCTGATAGATACGAGGATCGTGTCCAAAGACGGCAATCGCCTCCTCCTGACCGTAATCTGTCTTGCAGACTCTCGGCCACTCCGGCCAAGGATTGGAGGCTGCACGCTCATCCGGAAGCTTTGGCATCATCTCAAGCTGTGTGACAGACTTGGCTCCCTGACGGACCGCCGTTCCCACGCAGTCATTTCCGGTATCTCCACCGCCAATAACAATGACATTCTTACCTTTAGTATCTACCCAGCCCTCTTTCTTGCCGGTGAGTACATGCTTTGTAGAACGTGTCAGGAAATCCACAGCGAAGTAGATTCCATCGGCTTCTCTTCCCTTTGCCTTGATATCACGGGGATTGGAAGCACCGCATGCAAGGATCACGCTGTCATATTCCTTCAGCAGATCTGCCGCCTTCACATCTTTTCCCACATCGGCATTGACAACAAACTTTACGCCTTCTTCTTCCATGACCTTCTGCTTCCGGTCAATCACCCATTTTTCCAACTTCATATTCGGGATACCATACATCAGAAGACCACCGATATGATCATTTCTCTCATATACCGTAACGGAATGACCACGGCGGTTCAACTGGTCTGCTGCTGCCAGTCCGGAAGGGCCGGAGCCGATCACCGCAACCTTTTTGCCAGTGCGTGTCTTTGGCGGCTGAGGTCCCATCAGATCATTGGCATAGCCGTACTCGATAATGGCGTTTTCGTTTGCCTTGCAGGTGACCGGTGTGTCATTCAGACCACAGGTACAGGCTGCTTCACAGAGTGCAGGACACACTCTGGAAGTAAACTCCGGAAAGTTATTGGTCTGACGCAGAAGCTGCAGTGCCTTTTTGTAATTGCCATGATATAAAAGATCATTCCACTCCGGCACCAGATTGTTCAGAGGACAGCCGGAAGCCATTCCGGCGATCATCATACCGGACTGACAAAACGGCACGCCACAGTTCATACATCTTGCCGCCTGCTCTCTGCGGTCCTTCTCTCTCATCGGTGTGTGAAATTCATTAAAGTTCTTAATACGTTCCAGTGGTTCCACTGCCTGATTATTTTTTCTCTCATATTCTAAAAATCCCGTTGGTTTACCCATGATGATTCTCCTTTCCAAACAAAAGCTTATTTATTTTTATGCTCGTAAAATGCTTCAATCTGTGCCTGCTCGTAACTCAGACCGTGCTCCTCCATCTTTGCGATCAATTGCAGCATATGAGCATAGTCATAAGAAATAATCTTCTTAAACTTTGGAAGATATTCGCTGAAGTCATCAAGGATCATCTTACCCTTCTTGGAACCTGTGGCTGCCACATGCTCCTCGATCATCTCTTTGAGCTCCAGTACATCGTATTTATCTGTGATCGGCTCAGAGGATACCAGCTCTTTATTTAACTTCAGATAAAGATTGCTGTCCTCGTCAAGTACATAGGCAACACCGCCGCTCATACCGGCTGCAAAGTTCTTTCCGGTTGGTCCAAGGACAACCACACGTCCTCCGGTCATGTACTCGCATCCATGATCTCCAACACCCTCTACGACCGCATATGCACCGGAGTTTCTGACGCAGAAACGCTCACCTGCAATACCGTTGATAAATGCCTTACCACTTGTAGCACCATAAAGAGCAACGTTACCGACAATAATATTCTCCTCTGCCTTGAAACGGCTGTTCTTTGGAGGATATACCACGATTTTACCACCGGATAAGCCTTTTCCAAGGTAATCATTGGAGTCACCCTCCAGCTCTAAGGTCAGTCCCTTTGGAATAAATGCACCAAAGCTCTGTCCGCCGCTGCCGTCACACTTCACGGTAATGGTATCCTCCTCCAGAGTATCACTGAACTTCTTCGTCACTTCAGAGCCAAGGATCGTACCAAGCGTACGATTGATATTATCAACCTTCACCTCGATCCGTGCCTTCTCTCCTGTTTCCAGAGACTTTTTCAGTTTTGGAAGGAATACCTTCTCGTCGATGGTCTTCTCCAGCTCAAAATCATATTTATCCTTTGGATTAAATTTATTATCCTTACGAAGTCCTGCAAAGGTAGGATCCAATATCTTGGACAGATCCACACGCTTAGCATATTCTTCTGCCTCTCCTGTGAGCTCTTTTCTCTTCAGGAGATCAACACGGCCGATCAGGTCATCCAGCTTACGCACACCAAGTGCTGCCATATATTCTCTCAGCTCGCTGGCAATAAACTTCATAAAGTTCTCAACGTACTCCGGCTTTCCACGGAATCTCTTACGCAGCTCCGGATTCTGGGTAGCCACACCAACCGGGCATGTATCCAGATTGCAGACACGCATCATGACACAGCCCATAGTGATCAGCGGTGCGGTAGCAAAACCAAACTCCTCGGCACCAAGCATTGCAGCGATGGCAACGTCACGGCCTGTCATCAGCTTACCGTCGGTCTCAATGCGGACACGGGAACGAAGACCGTTCATGATCAGCGTCTGATGTGTCTCTGCCAGACCAAGCTCCCAAGGAAGACCTGCATTGTAGATAGAGCTCTTTGGTGCTGCTCCGGTACCTCCATCGTATCCGGAGATCAGTATAACAGCTGCTCCTGCCTTGGCAACACCGGCTGCGACTGTTCCTACACCTGCTTCGGAAACAAGCTTGACGGAAATTCTCGCATCTTTATTACTGTTCTTCAGATCATAAATGAGCTGTGCCAGATCCTCGATGGAGTAAATATCATGATGCGGTGGCGGGGAGATCAGGCTGACACCCGGTGTAGAATGACGTGTCTTGGCAACCCACGGATAAACCTTTCCACCCGGAAGGTGGCCACCTTCACCAGGCTTTGCACCCTGTGCCATCTTGATCTGGATCTCCTTTGCACTGACCAGATAACGGGAGGTAACACCGAAACGTCCGGAAGCCACCTGCTTGATCGCAGAACAGCGATCCACAGCAGAACCTGCTGTTTCCAGTCGTTCCAGACTCTCACCACCCTCACCGCTGTTTGATTTTCCGTGAAGATGGTTCATGGCGATCGCCAGTGTCTCATGAGCCTCCTGTGAAATAGAACCGTAAGACATAGCACCTGTCTTAAATCTCTGGACAATCTCCTCCACGCTCTCGACTTCATCCAGAGGAATGCCCTTCTTTGGATATTTGAAATCGAGAAGGCTTCTTAAGGTAACCTGCTTTTCCTTCTCGTCTATGCACTTGGAATACTGCTTAAACAGCTCGTAATTGCCGGTCCAGGCTGCCTGCTGCAGCAGATGGATCGTCTCCGGATTGTACAAATGCTCCTCCTGGTGGCCACGCTCCTTGTGCTGTCCTCTGTTTTCCAGATTCAGGTCTACCGTCAGATCCAGCGGATCAAAGGCACGGCTGTGCTGTTCGTCGATCTGCTTCTCGATATCCTCCAGCGTCACACCACCCACACGGCTGACCGTATCCGGGAAGTATGTCTCAATGACTTCCTGCGAAATACCGATTGCTTCGAATATTTTAGATCCCTGATATGACTGTATCGTAGAAATACCCATCTTGGATGCGATCTTTACGATGCCATGAAGCACGGCGTTGTCATAATCACTGACAGCGGCATAATAATCCTTATCTAGCATACCGTTATTGATGAGCTCGCGGATCGTCTCGTGAGCCAGATATGGATTAACTGCACTGGCACCATAACCGAGAAGCGTTGCAAAATGATGTACCTCTCTCGGCTCTGCTGTCTCTAAGATCACAGACATGCTTGTTCTTCTCTTGGTGGTTACCAGATGCTGCTGCAATGTAGAAACCGCCAGCAGAGAAGGGATCGGCATATGGAACTCATCCACATCACGGTCACTTAAGATCAGGATATTGCAGCCTTCCTTGTGTGCCCGGTCTGCCTCCAGACAGAGATGATCCAGCGCCTTCTTCAGGGAAGTGTTCTTATAATAAGTAATCGGAAGAACCTCGCACTTGAAACCGTCCTTATCCATATTTTTAATCTTCAAAAGATCTGTATCATTGAGGATCGGATTGTGGATCTTTAATACCTTACAGTTCTCTCCCTTCTCCTCCAGAAGGTTTCCGTCCTCTCCAATATAAACGCTGGTAGAGGTTACGATCTCCTCACGGATTGCATCAATCGGAGGGTTTGTTACCTGTGCAAACATCTGCTTAAAATAGTTAAACAGAGGCTGTACCTTACGGGAAAGCATTGGAAGCGGTGTATCGGTACCCATGGATGCGATCGGCTCACTTCCGTTCTGTGCCATTGGCAGAATGGATGTCTTATATTCTTCGAAAGTATAACCAAATGCCTTCTGCATTCTTGCTCTTTCCTCATCGGTATACTCCGGTACCTTGTGATTTGGAATGTGAAGCTCTGCCAGTGTGACAAGATTGCTGTTAAGCCACTCACCATATGGCTGGCGGGATGCATATTTCTCTTTCAGATCAGCATCGTCAATCAGCTCTCCCTTCACGGTATCTACCAAAAGCATACGACCCGGTCTTAAACGGTCCTTTTTCACGATCTTCTCCGGTGGAAGCTCAAATACACCCACCTCAGAGGAAAGGATCAGCTGATCATCCGTCGTAATATAATAACGGGAAGGTCTCAGACCGTTACGGTCAAGGACAGCTCCCATGTAATCACCATCGGAGAACAAAATGGACGCAGGACCATCCCATGGCTCCATCATGGTTGCATAATACTGATAGAAGTCTCTCTTCTTCTGGCTGATGCTCATATCATTTTCCCAAGGCTCCGGGATCGTGATCATTACCGCCAGCGGCAGCTCCATGCCACTCATTACGAGAAATTCCAATGTGTTATCAAGACGTGCGGAGTCGGAACCGTTTGGATCAACTACCGGCAGGATCTTGTGGAAATCACTGGACAGATACGGTGTCTCCATGGTCTCCTCACGAGCAAGCATTTTGTCTGCATTACCGACGATAGTATTGATCTCACCGTTGTGTACGATAAAGCGGTTTGGATGAGCACGCATCCAGCTTGGATTTGTGTTGGTACTGAATCTGGAATGTACGATCGCGATCGCAGATACATAATCCTCGTCCTGCAGATCCATAAAGAAGGAACGAAGCTGGCCTACCAGAAACATTCCTTTATAAACGATAGTACGGCTGGAGCAGGACACTACATAAGTATCCTCACTGCTCTGCTGTTCAAAGACACGACGTGCCACATAGAGCTTCCGGTCAAAATCAAGCCCTTTCTCCACATCATCCGGTCTCTTGACAAAGCCCTGTACGATATAAGGCATACACTCCAGTGCCTTATGTCCCAGAATATCCGGCTTGATCGGTACTTCTCTCCATCCAAGGAACTTCATGCCCTCCTTCTCGATGATGACCTCAAACATACGCTTTGCCTGATTGCGCTTCAACTCATCCTGTGGCAGGAAGAACATACCCACACCATAATCACGCTCCCCGCCAATCTCAATCCCAAGGGACTCTGTCTCTTTCTTAAAAAACCGGTGCGAAATCTGAAGCATGATACCTACTCCATCACCGGTCTTACCTTCCGCATCCTTACCGGCACGATGTTCCAGTTTTTCCACAATCTCCAGTGCCCCGGATACTGTGTCATGGGTTTTGTTACCCTTGATGTTGACGATGGCACCAATACCACAGTTGTCGTGCTCAAAATGCGGATCATATAAGCCCTTTGACTCATGATCAATACAATTTGAAGACTGCACTGCACTCTTATTCATTGCTTCCTGATTAATCATTCCATGTTCCTCCAATCAATTATTGTAAAAAAGGCAAAACCAGCGTTTTGCCCTCCAAGAATTGCTTCGCAATTCTCGTTGGCTTTGCTCTACGTTACGAGCATTTTCCTATACACCAACAAAAAGAAAAAGGGGTCAACAAGTAAAACCTGTCGAACCCCTTTGTTCTTCAAATTGAGGTTATTATAATATAGATTCTCAATAATTGCAACACTTTTTTAAGTTTTATCAATAATTTCTTTTCAAAATATAGCTTTTATCATTTTTGATTTATTTTTTTCTGTTGAAAACATTTTCTCATTGAAAAGAAATGATGTTTACTTAAAAATGTACGGTGAAACATTTTTTCCAGGCCGCTTTTTATTGCGAAATCCCTTATTTCATGATAAACTTAACAACATTATAACACCCTAAGATCACCTGATCATCTCCCACCGATACAGGCCTGTGGGTTACAGTTTTTAGAAAGGCATGGTAATGATTATGAATTTTTTAGAAGAACGTATTATGAAGGACGGTATTGTAAAGGAAGGAAATGTCCTGAAGGTTGACAGCTTCCTTAATCACCAGATGGACATTGCCCTCTTTGACGAGATGGGAGCCGAGTGGAAACGCCGCTTTGCAGACAAGCCCATCAATAAGATCCTGACCATCGAGGCCTCCGGTATCGGTATCGCCTGTGTGGCTGCCAGACACTTTGATGTGCCGGTTGTCTTTGCGAAGAAATCCAAAAGCATTAATATAGAAGGAGATATGTATGTTGCCGAGGTAGAATCCTTCACTCACAAGTGCAAAAATCAGGTCATTGTATCCAAAAAGTTTTTAAGCCCGGAGGATCATGTTCTGATCATTGATGATTTCCTTGCAAACGGCTGCGCCCTGCAGGGTCTGATTTCCATTATCACGGAAGCAGGTGCCACCGTAGAGGGAATCGGCATTGCTGTCGAGAAGGGCTTTCAGATGGGCGGACGTCTGATCCGCAACCTTGGATTCCAGTTAGAATCCCTCGCCATCGTAGATGCCATGGACGCTTCTACCGGTGAGATCACATTCCGTGAGCAGTAATTCGTAGAGACGATAAAGATTTTCTTACAATACGTAATAACAAATTTTACAAAACGAAAAAGGAAAGGATTTACGAACCATGAGCAACAAAAGTAACAGTTCCGTTAGCAACATCTATCAATTAGAAGGACGGGTACCGGTATCCCGTGCGATCCCGTTCGGTCTGCAGCACATTCTTGCCATGTTTGTGGCAAATATTTCTCCGATCATTATTGTCGCCGGAGCCTCCGGTGTATCCGGCAAGCAGCTTGCCATGCTGATCCAGAGTGCCATGTTGATCGCAGGGATCGGCACCCTGATCCAGCTCTTTCCTCTGTGGAAGGTTGGCTCCGGTCTTCCTATTGTCATGGGCATCAGCTTCACCTTCGTATCCATTATGTGTTATATCGGTGCCAACTATGGCTATGGCACCATTATGGGTGCCGTGCTGATCGGCGGTCTGATCGAGGGCTGCCTTGGTCTTTTTGCAAAATACTGGATGAAGATCATCTCTCCGATCGTATCCGCCAGCGTCGTAACAGCCATCGGCTTTTCTCTTCTGTCGGTAGGCTCCACCTCCTTTGGCGGTGGCAGCGGCAGCGAAAACTTTGGCTCCGTAGAGAACTGGATCCTTGGCACCATCACACTGCTTTGCTGTATTTTATTTAATATTTTTGCAAAATCCTACTGGAAACAGTTATCCGTTCTCTTTGGACTGGTGGTCGGCTATCTCGTTGCCATCCCAATGGGACTGGTGGACTTTTCCTCTCTGGCAGGCACCAGTGTGATTGCTCTGCCGCATCTGATGCCGTTTAAAATGGAATTTCATGTAAATGCCATCATCTCCGTTGCACTGATCTTCTTAGTATCTGCTACCGAGACCATTGGTGATACCCAGGCACTTGCCAACTCCGGCTTGAACCGCAGCGCCACCACAAAGGAAATCTCTGGTTCCCTTGCCTGTGACGGTTTTATCAGCTCCCTCTCCTCTCTGTTTGGATGTATGCCCATCACATCCTTCAGCCAGAACGTGGGACTGGTCGCGATGACAAAGGTGGTCAACCGCTTTACGATCGCTACCGGTGCCCTGATCATGATCCTTGCCGGTATCTTCCCGATCTTTGGTGCCGTGCTTGCCACTCTGCCGGACGCTGTACTGGGCGGATGCACTATTATGATGTTTGGTACTATTGTGGTCAGCGGTCTGCAGATGATCGGAAAATGCGGATATTCCCAGAGAAATATCACCATCGTAGCTCTGTCTTTAAGTATCGGCATCGGCTTTACCCAGGTACCGGAGCTGTTCTCTGTGTTCCCTAAAATCATCGAAACAGTCTTTGCCGAGAACTGTGTGGCTGTGGTATTTCTGGTGGCTGTGATCCTGAATCTGATCCTGCCGCAGAATATGGAGGCGTTTGAGGAAACGAAGGAAACAACGGCGGAGTAATACATAATATTACTGAAACAGGCGTAATAAGACAAATAATAACAAAACAAGGACAGTCTTATGGCATAGATTTTTCTATTACCACAGGGTCTGTCCTTTTTCTTTACCAAAACAGGGAAGTGTCTGCCTTCCGGCAATCCACTTCCCTGATAAGGTTTAACTCTTTTTCATTGTGATTTCGTAAACAAATTAGTATTTGCGCTTACGAGCTGCCTCAGACTTCTTCTTACGACGAACACTAGGCTTCTCATAATGCTCTCTCTTACGAATCTCCTGCTGAATACCTGCCTTTGCGCAGTTTCTCTTGAAACGGCGTAAAGCGTTATCCAATGTCTCATTCTCTTTTACGATTACATTTGACATAGTCTCACACCTAACCTCCCTCCAGTTGTAAATTTGCGCGGTTGCTGTGCCTTCAACTGCTTTTTGATCCAATACACAACTGTATGGGTATTTTTAACGACAGGATCTCTCCCATCAACGCACAAGATAGATTATAACACATTTTTCCATTTCGTCAACTACTTTTTGAAATATTTCCATAGTTTTCGCGGTTATTGCATTATTTTATTGATTCCCCGGAAAATATCGTGTTTCTCACTATTTCAACTGGTCTTCCAGAACTTCCTTAACCTTGGCAATAGCATTGTCAATACCGGCCGGATTCTTGCCGCCTGCCTGTGCCATGTTTGGACGTCCACCGCCGCCTCCTCCAACTTCGGAAGCAATGGCTTTGATCAGATTGCCGGCGTGTGCTCCGTGCTTCATGGCATCATCGGTAGCCATTGCAAGCAGGGAAACCTTTCCACCTACGGCAGATGCCAGTACAACGACACCCTCACCGATCTTTTCCTTCATCTGGTCACCCAGAGTACGAAGACCGTTCATATCAACCTCCGGTACGCTCATGGCCAGTACCTTCACGCCTGCGATCTCCTGAATCTGGCTGTCTACATCACCGGCTGCCTCATTGGCAAGCTTTGTCTTAAGCTTCTCATTCTCGGACTGGAGTGCCTTGATCTCCTCCTGCATGGACTGGATCTTCTTTTCCAGCTTCTCCGGCTCTGCCTTAGCTGCCTTTGCTGCTGCATTCAGCTCCTTCTCGATATTGTCATAATACTTCATAAGTCCTGTAGATGTCAGTGCCTCAATACGGCGTACACCTGCAGCAACGCCGCTCTCAGAAATAATCTTAAAGGATGCGATCACACTGGTATTGGCTACGTGGGTACCACCACAAAGCTCCGTACTAAAGTCGCCCATCTTAACGACACGAACCTTATCACCGTACTTCTCACCAAAGAGTGCCATTGCTCCTGTCTTCTTGGCCTCTTCCAGAGTCATCTCCTCAGTCACAACATCCAGGCTTGCAGAAATCTGATCATTGACGATCTCCTCGACCTTTACGATCTCCTCCGGTGTCATTGCGGAGAAATGAGAGAAGTCAAAACGAAGTCTCTCTGCATCCACATAAGATCCCTTCTGCTCGACATGATTGCCAAGCACCTGACGAAGTGCCGTCTGCAGAAGATGGGTTGCACTGTGGTTCTTGCCGGTATCCAGACGGTTCTTTGGACATACCTTTAATGTAGCGGTATCACCTTTTTTGATCATGCCCTTTGTGACTTTACCGATATGACCGATCTTGCCGCCCTGTAAATGAACGGTATCCTCTACAACAAACTCGCTGTCTCCCACAAGGATCATTCCAACATCTGCTTTCTGACCACCCATGGTTGCATAGAACGGAGTCTCCTCTACGATCACTGTACCGGTCTGTCCGTCTGTGAGTGCGTCTACAAGCTCTGTCTCTGTGGTAAGTACTGTGATCTTTGAGTCATGCTCCAGATTATGATATCCTACAAACCTGGAAGTGATCGCCGGATCGATCTGCTGATAAACTGTCTCCTCTGCTCCCATATAGTTTGTCTCTTTTCTTGCCTTACGAGCCTTGTCCTTCTGCTCCTCCATGAACTTCTTAAAGCCTTCCTCATCCACGGTACAGCCCTTCTCCTCCAGGATCTCTGTGGTGATATCCAGAGGGAATCCATAGGTATCATAAAGCTTGAATGCATCGGCACCGGAAAGCTCCTTCTGTCCCTTGGCAGCCATAGCCTCCTGCATCTCATTTAAGATAGCAAGACCCTGATCGATAGTCTTGTTGAACTGCTCTTCTTCTTTATTTAATACATTTAAGATAAATTCTTTCTTTTCTTCCAGCTCCGGATAACCATCCTTGGACTCGCTGATCACTGTCTTGGACAGCTCTGCAAGAAATGCTCCGTCAATGCCGAGCTTTCTGCCATGACGTGCTGCACGGCGGATCAGACGGCGGAGTACATAACCGCGTCCCTCGTTGCTTGGCATAACGCCGTCAGAGATCAGGAATGTAGAGGAACGGATATGATCCGTGATCAGACGAATGGAAACATCCTTCTCTTCATCTACCTGATACTGTGTATGAGCCATGTCACAGATACGGTCACGGATGGCTTTCATGGTATCAATATCAAAAACAGAATCCACATCCTGTACGACAACAGCCAGACGCTCCAGCCCCATACCGGTATCAATGTTTTTATTCTGAAGCTCCTCATAACCACCGTGGCCGTCGCCGTTAAACTGTGTAAATACGTTGTTCCATACCTCCATGAAACGATCACAGTCACAGCCCACCTTACAATCCGGTTTGCCACAACCGTACTTCTCTCCTCTGTCATAGTAGATCTCAGAGCAGGGACCGCAAGGACCTGCACCATGCTCCCAGAAGTTATCACATTCTCCGTTCTCATCACGGTAAAATCTGGTGATCTTCTCTCCCGGCACACCGACCTCCTTTGTCCAGATATCATATGCCTCCTCGTCCTCTCCATAGATGGACGGATATAATCTCTCCGGCTCCATGCCAATGACCTTGGTCAGAAACTCCCAGGACCATGCGATCGCCTCATGCTTGAAATAATCTCCGAAGGAGAAATTACCAAGCATCTCAAAAAATGTCAGATGACGTGCTGTCTTTCCGACATTCTCAATATCTCCTGTACGGACGCATTTCTGACAGGTGGTCACTCTGCGCTTTGGCGGAATCTCCTGTCCTGTAAAATACGGCTTCAATGGTGCCATACCCGCATTGATCAGCAAAAGGCTGTTATCATTGTGTGGAACCAGTGAAAAGCTCTTCATCGCCAAATGATCCTTGCTTTCAAAAAACTGTAAATACATTCTTCGAAGCTCATTCACTCCATACTTTTGCATCTTTATCCTCCATTCTGCACATTTCCATGTGCATCCACAAATTGTATGACCGGCCGTCCCAGATTCTATGCCGGCATTGTTTTTTCTTATTCTCAACAAAGAAAAAACCCCTAATTTATAATTATAAATTAAGGGTTTGTATCTGTCAATCATTGTTTCCTGTATCGTAAAGATTATCTTTCCATCAATCCGGCATCTGAAATACCGGACATTTCAAATCACATTCCTTATCCCAGCACTTCCTCGATATGCTCCTGATTTTTGTCCGCTTCCGGATCATCCTTCAGAATGGAGAATGCAATATTGGTGGAGTGGTCTGCAATACGCTCCAGACCGGATACCACATCCGTAAAGATCATGCCGGCATGTGCCTGGCATTGATCACTGGTGAGACGTTCAATATGATTGTTCTGAAGCTGGCGTTCCATATCATCAATCTCATTTTCCAGATCAAGGATCTCCTGCAGATGCTCCTCACTGTTGTGGCTGAACATATTCAGAGCCAGCGACAGGATCTCGCAGGTATCCTCCAGCATATCCTTTAACTCCTGCACAGCCTCCTCCGAAAAAGTAAGCTCCTGATCAATACATGTCTTGGCAAAATCTGCAATATTTTCGGCGTGATCCCCGATACGCTCAATATCGTTGACCACATGGAACAGCCCGCCAAGCATCTTCCGGTCTGCCACCGGCAAAGACAAGGTGTTGATCTGTACCAGATAATTGGTGATCTCCGTGTTGAGATAATCGATCGTAATCTCTGTCTGGTATACCTCTGCAATAAGGTTTTCATCCTTATGAAGTAAGGCATCCATTGCCTTTTCCATATTTTCCTGTGCAATATTTCCCATGCGGACGATCTCGCAGATACCGGTTGGTACTGCTGTGGTCGGATTATATACATTGTGTCCGCCGATATAAGCAAGCTCCGATGCTGTGCTCGCTGCTTCCTCCTCGTGATCCTCTCCCGGGATCAGAATGTAGGACAGCTTGATCAAAAGCGGTGACAGGAAAAAGAATACCGCTACCTGAACCACCTTAAACATGGTGTGGGTATTGGCGACCTCTCTCTGAAGGAATACATTGACACCATTGACCATCTGATCCGGCTGTGTACAGGTATGCTCTGTCATAATATGAAGCAGATGCTCCACACCATTGCTGCCAAGTGCAAGTACAATAAACATCAGAACAGATCCCAGCACATTAAAGGACAAGTGAAGGCAGGCTGCTCTTTTCGCCATCTTATTTCCGGAAAGACTGGTAAGCACAGCGGAAATACAGGCTCCGATATTACATCCAAGGATCATAAAAAATACATGATGTATATCCACAACACCCTGTCCACAGAGAGCGATCAGAATACCAACCGTTGCTGACGAACTCTGTAAGATAGATGTGACTGCAAATCCAAAAAATACACATAAAAACGGGTTCGATAACTGACCCAGCGTCGAAGTAACCAGTGGTGCATCTTTCACGATACCCACGGCGGAGGACATGGTTCCCATACCAATAAACAGGATACCAAAGCCTACGATCACCTCACCAAACTTCTTTACCATAGGATGCTGCATAAACATCACCATGATCACACCGACTAAAAGAATTACCGGGGCGTATTTGGACATATCCAGAGACAGAAGCTGACCGGTCACTGTGGTACCGATATTGGCACCAAAGATCACGCCGATTGCCTGTGAAAGATTCATCAGACCGGCATTTACGAAGCTGACCACCATAACGGTTGCTGCATTGGACGACTGAATCACTCCGGTAAAGATAATACCCACGATCAACGCAGAAAATCTCGTCTTTGTCAATGTCTCCAGGATGCCACGCATCTTGTCGCCGGCTACCTTTTGAAGACCATCACCCATCAGTTTCATACCATAAAGGAACATGCCGAGTCCGGCAATGACATTCAATATCGCTGTAGAATACTCTGCACTCATCTTTTGACCTCTCTCTCTGTACAATCTCCCCGGCCATGGATTTTATTTTTGGCCTGTACATATTTACACACATTATTTTTCCCTTAACTATGTTAAACGATTCTTACAAAAGATACAAGCAGATTTTACATATTTTACATAATTTTTACACATCGTTTTTATTTTCTATCGTTTGATTCTCCCATTAAAATATGATACCATTCGTTTAAACATATCTTCGGGAGGAACAAATATGCTGTCATTTCATTTAGAACCTGACTCCGACACACCACTTTACAATCAGATCTATGAACAAATCCGGACGCGTATCCTGCAGGGAGAACTGCCGGCATCTGCCAAACTGCCATCAACCCGCAGTCTCGCAGCCAATCTGGGTGTCAGCAGAAATACCATCGACACGGCTTATTACCAGCTCCAGTCAGAGGGCTATATCGACTCCGCTCCCAAAAGCGGCTTCTATGTCTGCGATATCATCCCGGCAGACTACCGGCATCAGCCGGAGCTTCCTATCATTCCATCACCACAATCCCGGGATATCAATATCACCCCTTCCGCACCAGCTGATGTCTCTTCGGAGTACCTCTACGATTTTGATCCCTATTCTATTGATATCAGCCACTTCCCTTTTTCGGTCTGGAGACGTCTTTCCAGACAGGTTCTGACCGAGGAGCCGTCTCTTTTTCTGCTGGGCGATAACGACGGGGATTCCCCTCTGCGGGATGCTGTCTGCAGTTACGTCCGTATATCACGCCAGGTTTCCTGCACACCGGATCAGATTATTGTGGGTGCCGGTGTGGATTATCTGCTGCAGATGCTGTCACTGGTTTTTCGTTCCCTCCATATGGATCATATCACCTTGGAATCTCCCGGATATACCCAGGCAGCACATATCTTTCACAATAACGGACTGGCCATTTCTCCCGGTACACTGGACAAAAACGGACTGACAACGGATTCCATCTCTCCGTTAAGTTCACTTGTCTATGTCACACCGTCCCATCAGTTTCCTATGGGCACCGTCATGCCATATGGCCGTCGTATGGAACTGCTTGGCTGGGCAAAGTCATCCCCGGACCACTATATTATTGAAGATGATCACGACAGTGAATTCCGCTACCGTGGTAAACCGATTCCCGCCATGCAGGGTATGGACAGCCGGCGGGTGATTTACATCGGTACCTTCTCTAAAGCGATCACGCCGGCGATCCGCGTGGGCTATATGATCCTTCCTCCTGATCTGCTGAAACAGTACCGGCTGATCTGTGGTCACTACTCCTGCACGGTATCCCGTGTAGATCAGGCGGTTCTGTCCCATTTTATCCGGGATGGATATTTTGAAAAACATGTAAACCGTATGCGAAAGCTCTACCGGAGCAAACACGATCTGGTGCTGGAATGTCTGCAGCCACTGGTTCAAAAATATCATTTGACGCTTCAGGGAGAGCATGCCGGAATGCATGTCACAATCTGTCTCCCGGATGATATCTCTGAGACAAAGCTGATTGAAAATGCTCGCCGTCATAGAATCCATCTGTATGGTATCCGGGATCATTATCTGCCGGATCATATTCCTGCCCACCCGGAGAAAGCGATCCTGCTGGGCTATGCCGGTCTCACCGAGGACGAGATCAAAAAAGGCATCCATCAACTGATGGACACCCATATTTTCTCTGCCTTTGCCTTATCCCGTGACATCTGAGCTTTCAACTCCTCCAGACTGTCAAACCGCTGTTCCGGACGCAGAAACTCAAGGAAATAAACCGCTATCTGCTTTCCATACAGATCTCCGTCAAAATGAAGCAGCGTCGTCTCCACATTGGCACGATCCGCACCGATCGTCGGCTTGACACCAACATTGGTCACACCTCCATAAATCTTACCATCTACCTCTACTCTCGTAGCATAAACACCATATGCCGGCAAGAGCTTCTGTTCCCCCGGAAGCAGATTCGCCGTAGGCATTCCAATGGTTCTTCCCAGTGCATTTCCATGCACTACTTCTCCGCGGACAAAATAAGGATCTCCCAATAGACGGTTTGCTTTCTCGATCCTTCCCCGGGCAAGCTCCCTGCGGATCCTTGTACTGCTGATCACCTCTCCGTCTTCCTTTATCTTTGGAAACACACAGAGTTCATAGCCATACTGCACTGCATACTCTGACAGCATGTCCACATCTCCCTGCCGTTCCTTTCCAAAGTGGAAATCCTCTCCGACACAGATCAGCTTTGCGTCCATCCGTTCCACCAGCATCTCCCGGATAAATGTCTCCGGAGTCATGGTTCTGGTTTCCTCGCTGAACGGAAATAATACCTCCCGCTCAACGCCCAGACGCTCCAGCAGACTTCTTTTTTCTTCTTCCAGATAAATCTGCTTCCCTTTCAGAATTCCATCAAAGGTAAACACCGTCGCATGAAGCTCATGGTGCTCCAGGATCCTGTCCAGCAAAAGGCGATGTCCCCGGTGAAAACCATCGAATTTTCCCAGAGACACCGCACTGTTTTTTATTTTAAAATCAAGACCTTTTATGATTTCCATAATAATCTGTCCCTTTCGCCGCTTTTAAAACATCTTGCGTACCCGGAGATCTCTGTCCCCTTTTTGGTACACTGCCTTAAAGCAGCCATTTTCGTCATATACCAGAAACTCCTGTCCCTCCGTCAGGTCCCGAATGCCGGTCGTATTGACTCTTTCCGGATAGTCCTGTAAAAAGAACTCCAACAGCGGATTTCCATTGGAGAGCTTCGCCGCAAATTCATCTCTGATCTGAAATGCCGGATACTGCGGAAAAAGTGCATCTACCGAAAGAATCTGCTGCTCCAGTTCATTCTGCCCCGTTAACGCTTCGATCTGTGCCAGCGTTATGGCATTTTCCAGCGTAAAAATCCCCACTCTTGTCCTCTGCAACGATTCCATGGCTCCAAAACAGCCAAGCTTCTCTCCGATATCATGACACAGCGTCCGGATATATGTGCCCTTAGAGCACGTAACATCCATGGTAAACAATCCCTCTGTCTGTCGATACTCCACCAAATTGATGGAATAAATCCGGATAGGCCGGGGCTTTCTCTCCACCGTCTTTCCCTCACGGGCAAGCTCATAGAGCTTTTTGCCATTGACCTTCAGTGCCGAATACATTGGCGGAACCTGTAGCTGGTCTCCCGCAAAGCCCTCCAGTACCTCTGTCAGGCGTTCCTGCGTCACCCCGGAATAATCTCCCTTTTTCAAAATTTCTCCGGTCATATCCTGTGTGTCCGTGCTGACTCCCAGACGACATACTGCACGGTATGTTTTGTCCTTATTGGTCAGAAGGTCGCATACCTTCGTGGCTTTCCCCAGACAAACCGGAAGCACACCGACCGCCTCCGGATCCAGTGTGCCTGTGTGACCGATCTTTTTCTGATGAAGAATCCCCCGCAGCCTGGCTACCACGTCATGGGAAGTAAAACCTTTTTCCTTATAAACATTGATAATGCCATCCATCCCGTTTCTCCTCTATGAGACTCCTGCTTTCCTGTGCCGTCCAAAGCCGGCACACTCTTCTCTCTATTTCATCTGAAACTCAATATGCTCCGTAATGTTATTGACCACATCATGCAGCGATCCCCGCATGGTACAGCCTGCAGCCTTGACATGACCGCCTCCGCCAAAATAAACAGCAATCCTGCTGACATCGACAAATGTATTGGAACGCATGCTGACCTTGTACTGCTGGTCATCGATCTCCTGCAGCAGAAGTGCCACCTCGACACCCTTCGTCACACGAAGCTGATCAATGATTCCCTCAATATCCTCGGTCTGTGCCCCGTAAAACTCCATCATTCTCCGGGTCACCGTGGCAACGATCACACGACCTTCCATCAGACGCATGCTGGTGAGAAGCGTTCTGCCCAAAAGCTGGGTCTGGGTATATGTTCTCTGATAAAAACACTCATCAATATATTTCCAGAATGGAACACCCTTTTCCATCAGACTGCCTGCGATCTCCATCGTCTTTTTGGAGGTATTGGAATACCGGAAGACTCCGGTATCCATAATAATGCCAATATAAATCGCCTCTGCAATCGGAAGGTCGATCAGCTCCTCCTCCATCAGTCCGTAAAGAACCTCACAGGTGGAACTGCTGCCGGCTTCCACAAAATTTTCCATGGCATACCCCAGATTGCTGACATGATGATCAATACATGCCGTCCGTGCGGCTGTATCAAACAGATGCTCTGCCTCTCCCAGCCTGTCTTTGGTGCTGCTGTCCAGTGACAGAAACAGATCTACCGGTTCCCCCGGAAGCTTTTCTACAAATATCGAATGCTCCGGATCCAGAAAACGATACACCTCAGGAACCTTTTCCACATAAGCACTGATCTGTGCCTCCGGATAAATCTTTTTCAGATACAGATAAGAAGCAACGGCTGCCCCGACGCAATCACCATCCGGGCGGAGATGTCCTGCAATAAGAATTGTTTCTGCACCCTGTGCAATTTCTCTTAATCCTGTCATCTGATAACCGCCTTCCTGCTATTTACTGTTCTTCTTTTTTTAATTCATCAATTCTCTTTGACATATTGATTCCGTACTCAATGGAATCATCCATCACAAAGGTGAGCTCCGGTGTATTACGGAGATTCAGCTGTTTTGCAAGCTGAGACCGGATATGGGAGGAAGCAGAAAGAAGCCCCTGGTGAGTCCTTTCCCTGTCCTCGTCATTTCCAAGAACACTTACAAACACCTTTGCAAATTTCAGATCCGGTGTAACCTCTACCGAAATCACAGAAGTCATTGGATGAATTCTCGGATCCTTGATATCCTGGGCAATGATCTTGCTCAAGACTCTCTGTACCTCCCCGTTCATACGGGAATATTTAATACTGTTTTTTTTCATATATAACTCCATTCCGCCGCCTTATTCCGGCGTTCTTTTCCATCTATCTAGGCACCTCGACCATAATATAAGCCTCGATCTGATCCCCTTCCTGAAGATCATTGAAATCCTGGGCAACGATACCACACTCGTATCCGGCTGCCACTTCCTTCACGTCGTCCTTGAAACGCTTCAGGGATGCCATCTCACCCTCGAAGATCAGCTCGCCTTCACGGGTAATACGAAGCTTGCTGCCTCTCTCAATCTTACCATCCAGAACATAGCTTCCTGCGATCGTGCCAACGCCGGATGCCTTGAATGTCTGACGTACCTCCAGATGTGCAATGACTTTCTCCTCGTACTCCGGATCCAGCATCCCCTTCATGGCAGCTTCCACATCCTCGATCGCATCGTAAATGACGCGGTACAGACGAACATCGACCTTCTCGCGGTCTGCGATATCCTTTGCGGTATTGTCCGGACGTACATTAAATCCGATAATGATCGCATTGGATGCACTGGCCAGGCTGACATCAGACTCATTGATGGCACCAACACCAGCATGGATCACGCGGACTGCCACCTCTTCATTGGAAAGCTTTAACAGACTCTGCTTTACAGCCTCTACAGAACCCTGAACATCGGCTTTTACAATGATATTCAGCTCTTTGATATTACCTGCCTGGATCTGTGAGAACAGACCATCCAGAGTAAGCTTCGCCTTGGTATCATCCAGAAGCTTCTCTCTGCCCTGAGCCACATAAGTCTCTGCAATATTACGTGCTTCCTTATCATTCTCGGTTGCCATAAAAATCTCACCGGCATCCGGAACATCATGGAGACCAAGAATCTCTACAGGAGTAGAAGGAAGTGCCTCTTTAACACGTCTTCCACGGTCATCCATCATGGCACGGATCTTACCGTATGCGGCACCAACTGCAATGTTATCACCTACATGAAGCGTACCCTTCTGAACCAGAATTGTAGCAACAGGACCACGTCCCTTGTCTAACTTCGCCTCGATGACAACACCCCTTGCCAGACGGTCAGGATTTGCCTTAAGCTCCTCTACCTCTGCTGTCAGAATGATCATCTCCAGAAGCTGGTCGATACCCTCGCCGGTATGTGCGGAAACCGGTACAAATACAGTATCTCCGCCCCAATCCTCAGCAATAAGCTCATACTCTACCAACTCCTGTTTTACACGCTCTACATTGGCACTTGGCTTATCGATCTTGTTGACCGCTACGATGATCTGTACCCCTGCTGCCTTGGCATGATTGATTGCCTCTACAGTCTGTGGCATAACACCATCATCCGCGGCAACAACAAGGATTGCAATATCTGTAGCCTGTGCACCACGCATACGCATGGAAGTAAATGCCTCATGTCCCGGAGTATCCAGGAATGTGATCTTCTCTCCATTGATCTCTGTGACATACGCACCGATATGCTGTGTGATTCCACCTGCCTCACGGGAGGTTACATTGGTCTCACGGATGGCATCCAGAAGGGATGTTTTACCATGATCAACGTGTCCCATAACACAGACAACCGGTGGTCTCTTCTTCATTAAGGACTCGTCTTCCTCATCCTCCTTAAGAAGCTCAGCAACCAGATCCACCTTCTCCTCCATCTCAGCGATGCAGTTATACTCCAGTGCGATCTCCTCTGCCTCTTCATAAGTGATCTGATGATTCAGTGTAACAACCTCTCCACGCATGAAAAGATTCTTGATCACGGTAGATGCCTGCACCTTCATAATGTCAGCAAGCTCTTTGATCGTCATCTTCTCCGGGAGAACGATATTGCGAATGCCATCCTCCGGCTCCTCCGGCTTTACTACCGGATCCGGCTTAATAAACGCACCCTTACGGTTTGGATCCTTCTTTTTATTCTTGCGTCCGCCCGGTCCGTAAAGAGGATTAAACTCCGGCTCTTCTCTGTCACGGTCTCTGCCATGTCTCTGCTTTGCACTTCTGGAGTCGTTCTTGGCTCTCTGTGCTCTGGACTGCTTTACCTCCGGCTTGACTGCATCAATGCCTGAGAAGGAATTGCCGCCACGGCCGCCATCACGGCGTCCGCCATTCTGACCGCCTCGATTGTCACGGTTCTGGCCATTGCCCCGGTTGTCACGGTTATCTCTTCCTCCCTGACCGTTTCCACGGTTACGATTGTCACGGTTATCTCTTCCTCCCTGACCATTCCGGTTATCGCGATTAAAACCGCCCTGGCCATTGCCACGGTTCCGGTTGTCACGGTTATCTCTTCCTCCCTGACCATTGCCACGGTTATCGCGGTTGTCACGGCGTCCACCTTCACGACGGTCACGATTATTGTCACGGTTGTCTCTTCCTCCCTGACCATTCCGGTTATCGCGGTTGTCACGATGATCGCGATGGTTATCCTGGGATGGACGATTTTCGGAAACAGGCTTTTTCTCCGGTGCCTTCTGCACCGCAGGAGCTTTTTCTTCTTTCTTCGGCTCCTCCTTCTTCACCTCTTCCTTCTTTTCCTCTTTCTGTTCCTTCGCAACAGTCTCCGGCTTCTCTTCCTTCTTTTCGGTCTCTTTCTCTGCTGTCTTTTCCTTCACCGGTGCTTCCTCCACAGGCTTTGCCTTCTGCTCTGTTTTCTCTTCTGTCTTCGCAGCCTCCGTCTTCTTTTCCTTCGGCTCTTTCTTTTCTTTTGTTTCCTTCTTCTCAACCGGCTCTGCCTTTACGGGCTCCTCTGCCACCTTTGCAGGCTCTGCTTTTTTGTTCTGAAATTTATTCAGAAGAAATTTGATCGCATCGTCCTCGATGCTGCTCTGGGCACTTTTCACCTGAAATCCGTTTTCCTGAAGAAGCTTGATCAGATCCTTGCTCTTCAGATCAGGAAATGCTCCCTGCAGACTTCTTGAAATCTCATATATCTTCATCTTTGCCATATACTACTACGACCTCCTAATCCATTTTCTTCATAATTGCCTGTGCAAAACCATTATCTACAACTGCCAGTGATGCTCTGAATTCCTTTCCCATGGCATGCCCAAGATAATCTTTTGCAGCATGGATGCGAAGGGGCACCTTATAAAACTCACACATGTTCCGGAATTTCTTTTGCGTATTTTCCGAAGCATCCTCCGCTAAGATAACTAATGCAGCTTCGCCCGTCTTTACCGCCTTCTCCGTCATAAACTCACCACTTACGACCTTTCCGGCTTTCTGCGCCAATCCGATCAGATTTAACACCTTATCCTTCTGCAATGTTATCCATCTCCTTTTCCAGTTCCTCATATATTTCATCCGGAATAACCGTCTTCAGGGAGCGTTCCAGTGATTTCCGTCTGCGCGCCTGGCGAAGACATTCCGTAGAATTACATATATATGCACCACGTCCGTTTTTCTTGCCTGTCAGATCGATCATGATCTGATCCTCCGGAGTTTTTATGATGCGTACCAGTTCCTTTTTCTCTTTTCTCTCACCGCATCCGGTGCATTGACGCAGCGGCACCTTGCGGGGACGGACACTACTTTTTTCTCCCATGGACTCACTTCCTTTTCTGATTATTCCTGCTTAATATCAATCTTGTATCCGGTCAGCTTTGCAGCAAGTCTCGCATTCTGACCTTCCTTACCAATGGCAAGGGAAAGCTGATTCTCCGGCACAATAACTCTGGCGGTCTTTTCCTCCTCATCGGCTGTGACGGAAATAACCTTTGCCGGACTCAGTGCATTCTCGATCAGTACCGCCGGATCATCACTCCAGGTAATAATATCGATCTTCTCACCGCGAAGCTCATCTACGATCGCATTGACACGGTCTCCGTTAATACCAACGCATGCACCCACAGGATCTACATTCGGATCCTCGGTGTATACCGCGATCTTTGTTCTGGAGCCAGCCTCTCTGGCAATGCTCTTGATCTCTACAATACCGTCCTGAAGCTCTGTAACCTCTTCCTCAAAAAGACGCTTTACAAACTCCGGATGCGTTCTGGAAACCGTAATACGCGGTCCCTTTGTGGTATCCTTTACCTCAACCACATACAGCTTGATATGCTCCGTCGGCTTAAAGTGCTCTCCATGCACCTGCTCGCTCTCCATCAGGATCGCATCCACCTTACCCAGGTTAATACAAACATTATTGCCACTGTAACGCTGAACGATACCGGTGATCACCTCGCGCTCCTTCTCAAGGTACTGTGTATACAATACCTTTCTCTCTTCCTCGCGGATCTTTTGTACCACAACCTGCTTTGCCTTCTGTGCGGCAATTCTGCCGAAGTTTTTCGGAATAACCTCTGTGGATACGGTCTCACCAACCTCCACATTGCCATACTTCAAAGCAGCCTCTGTCTTTCCGATCTGTGTGGTCGGATCCTCTAAAAGATCATCCTCAACCACCTCGTAATCAGCAAACACCTTGATCTCTCCGGTATCGCGGTTAATAGATACACGGATATTGTCTGCCTTGCTCTCAAACTGATTCTTGCAGGCAGCCACCAGAGAATTCTCAATTGCTTCGAGAATAATATCCTTGCTGATCTGTTTTTCCTTTTCGATCGCCTCTAACGCTTCAATAAGCTCTGTGCGGTCTGATTTTGTTGATTTACTCTTTCTTGCAGCCATTTTTATCTCCTCCTAAATATAAGTCTCCGAAACTTGTATTCGCTAAAAATTAATGGTTAGCTTCACCGACGAAATGTCTTTTCTCATAATCTCATACTCAGGTGAAAACTCTGTCTCCAAAGTAATGGTGTCCTGTGTATATGCAAGCAATACACCGGTAAGCTCCTTTACAGAAACCTCCTTGCCATTTTTCCCTGCCGGCAGCCTTCTTCCCTGATAAAAATGAACATCAACTTCTTCTCCGATACTTCGTTTGAAGTCTTTGTCCTTTTTGAGCTGTCGCCCCAGTCCCGGCGAGCTGACTTCCAGCACATAGGCCTCTGATATGAAATCATCCTGATCCATCATATCGCTCCATGCACGGTTTACCAATTCGCAGTCATCAAGAGTGATTCCACCCTCTTTGTCCACATAAGCACGCAGATACCACTGACCGGCTTCCTTGACATACTCCACGTCAACCAGCTCAAAGCCGTTTTCTTCCATCAATGGCTCCAGCATTTTCTCAGCCCGTGCCTCGTACTCCTCACGTTTCGTCAAATGCATAACCTCTTTTCCACTCCAGGGCAGAATCACCTTATAAACGACTGCCCTCGTTTCAAAACGAAAGAGTGGACCGCGCAGTCCACTCTTCATAATTTACAGTATCACAATGACGATAATAGCACTACACCCTTGGAAAATCAAGGGGGTTTGCGTATTTTTTACCAAATTTCGTTATTTTTTTACGATTTTTCCTCCATAATCGGTGCAATCCTTGTCTCATAGCCGCTTTCATACAATATCCGTTCGGCTCTGCGAACCTCTGTTAGGGATGGATACATTCCTTGACATACCACATAATATCCACCCCTTTTGTCAACAAAACTTTCAAAGCCATCCTCCTGCAACAGGGCTGCAAGATCTTTGGCGTTGTCTTCATGGGCAAACATCCCGGTCTCGATCGTATAGCTTTCTGCCTCCCCAGTGGCACGCACATCTTTTCCAGTCTCCTGCAGCGTCTGAAGGATCCCGTCTGCAATCGCCTGTGCCACCTCCGGAAACTTTGCATCCAAAAGTGCATTGTCCCGTTCCGTATTAATGAATCCTACTTCCACCAGCCCCGCAGGCATATTGGACTCCCGGATCACCGGCAGATCCTTCCGGACCGATATTCCCAGATTGGTAAAGCCCACCTTCTCCAGCTCATTGTTAATGTTCTGTGCCAGCAGACGGCGTGGGCCGCTGTCCGCATACACCAGCGTCTGTACCCCGGAATATTGATCCTGAGACGGGCTGGAATTTCTGTGAAAGGAAATAAACAGATCCGATCCGTTTTCGTTGGCGATCGCCGCCTTCCTCTGTGGTGTCTGATATACATCCTCGGTCCGGGTATATCTCACATCCACGCCTCTGTTTTGCAGAATATTTCCCACTGCCAGTGCCAGGTTCAGATTATCGTCCTTTTCCCTCCGCCCCTGATAGGAGGCACCGTTGTCATAGCCTCCGTGACCGGCATCTAATGTTACCACTGCCATAGTCTTCCTCCCTTTGCTGTATTAATATAAGAAGTCTTCTCCTACTATGACTATGCGAAAGGGAGGAATTGGTGAGGAAAGTTTGGGGGATTTTGGTTTTCTTTATATATTTTTATATACTTCTATATACTTTCTTTATTTTATATATTTCTATATACTTTTATATACTATAAACAATAGACCTTGACTGCTTTATCCAGCTTCTCTGTCTGAACACTCTTTACAGTCTCC
>OLWA01000809.1_pt1 | contig 36646 bp, 24 predicted proteins | sample 1673251 | NCBI WGS metagenome assembly OLWA01 (sample SAMEA3178937, study PRJEB25190) | human gut metagenome | biome: human gut; feature: human-associated habitat; material: faeces | place: Austria | collected 2013 | reverse complement strand
ACGCTGGAACAGAAAGTAAAAGTGAAACGGAAAAACTGCTCCGTCAGGCAATGGATGATTACGAAAGCAAGAAATTTGTCGCAAAGACAGATAATCTTACTGTAGGAGAACTTCTTGATATGTGGGCGGAAGAAGAACTGAAAGTCGGAACACTCAGCAATGGTACAGTGGAAAATTATCTTGGTGCAATCCGTTGTATCAAGAAACATCCGATTGCAGAACGCAAATTAAAAACCGTTACTGCTGAACATTTACAGGCATTTCTCGATCTGCTTACATTCGGTGGGGAATTTCCAGATGGAAAAGTGAGAAAAGGATACAGTAAAGATTACATCCATTCCTTTTCAGCAGTATTACAACAGGCTTTCCGGTTTGCAGTATTTCCAAAACAGTTGATTACTTTTAATCCTATGCAGTATATTAAGCTGAAAAAACAGGCAGAGGATGTGGATTTATTCTCAGATGATGAGGTAGAAGAAGGCATACAGCCTATTTCCCATGAAGATTATGAGAGACTGATAGAATACCTCAAAGTAAAGAATCCACCTGCAATCCTGCCAATCCAGATCGCATACTATGCGGGACTTCGTATCGGTGAAGTTTGCGGATTGACATGGCAGGACATCAATCTTGAAGAACAATGCCTGACCATTAAAAGAAGTATCCGCTATGATGGCACAAAACATAAAAACATCATCGGACCGACCAAGCGAAAGAAAGTAAGGATTGTTGATTTTGGCGATACTCTGACTGAAATACTGAAAACCGCCAGAAAAAAACAGCTTAAAAGCCGGATGCAGTATGGTGAACTTTACCACCGCAATTTCTACAAGGAAGCACAGGACAAAAACAGAGTGTATTATGAATATTATCATCTGGACGGAACCGAAGAAATCCCGGTAGATTACAAGGAAATCTCCTTTGTCTGCCTGAGACCGGACGGATGTCTGGAACTGCCAAGCACACTCAGCATTGCCTGCCGATCAGTTGCAAAAAGGCTGGACGGATTTGAGAATTTCCATTTCCACCAGTTGCGACACACCTACACAAGCAACCTCCTCTCAAACGGAGCTGCCCCAAAAGATGTGCAGGAACTGTTAGGGCACTCTGATGTCAGTACCACAATGAATGTCTACGCCCACTCTACAAGAAAGGCAAAGCGGAACTCCGCCAGACTTCTTGATAAAGTGGCAGGCAACGACTAAATAAAAAATTCCCTTATTTCCCTTGCTGATTCCGCATAAGGTCAAAAATAAGGGAAAATACATATCATTTCACTATTTAAGGGGCTGGAAAGCCCGTAAAATAAGGAAAGTTCAAGAAATCTCTCCACAAATTCCGATTGTGCAACCTTTCCTTCCTTGATAAGATAATCATAATAATTAATGTCTTTCATATTACACGAACACAAGAGGAAAAGAGGAACTTTATGAAATTAGATGTTTTAGGATTATTCGCCGCCTGCTCCTACGCATTGGACTGTGTCGAGGCAGAATTAGTTCATGTAACAAATAAACACGCCAAACGTGTTGCATATATGAGTGTCTGCATAGCAGAACAGATGGGCATTTCCGGGAAGCCTCTGCAGGATCTGGCTGCCTGTGCCCTTCTCCACGACAATGCGCTGACGCAATATATTCAGGAGGAGCTTCACAGCGACATTGCCCAGGCTGCCGTTTCACAGCAGTTTCCAAATTTAGGCCTTCACTGTTCCTTTGGAGAAGATAATGTCATTAAGCTTCCATTCCATACGGACGTTACTAATGTCATTCTTTACCACCACGAAAATGCCAATGGCACCGGTCCTTTTCAAAAAAAATGGGACGAAATTCCTCTTTTTGCCCGGATCATACACTTGTGTGATCTCCTGGATGTCATGTGCCGTGCCAAAAACTTTACCACCGACACCTGGCAGCAAGCAAATGATTTTCTCCTGAAAATAAATGGTTCTATTGTTGATGAAGAATGTGCACAGACCTTCCTTCATTCCTTTCCTGAGCAGCATTTTCTGACACTTGGAGATGAGGACCTCGACACAAGGCTCTGGGAGAAAGTCCCACGCATGAAACAGGAGCTTGATTTTACACAAATAAAAGCTCTAGCTGATTTTTTTGCAAAGATCGTCGATTATAAATCCCCATTCACCAGCACCCACTCCATCGGTGTAGCAGAGCATGCCAGAAAATTATCGCTCTTTATGGGATTGGATCAGGAAACCTCCGAAAAAATGTATCTTGCCGGAGCACTCCACGATATCGGCAAAGTCGCTGTGGGCAATGAGATTCTTGAAAAGCCCGGCCGGCTGACCGATGAAGAATTTACGATCATGAAGCATCACGCTGCTTATACCTACTATATATTATCTGAAATTGATGATTTTGAAGAGCTGCGTGACTGGGCAGCCTTTCACCATGAAAGACTGGACGGAACCGGTTATCCCTTCGGCCGCTCTGCCGATGAATTGAGTATTCCGGAGCGCATGATGGCATGTGTAGACATTTATCAGGCCTTAACCGAAAGCCGCCCTTACAAGCAGGGCATGTCCCACGAAAAAACATGCCACATCCTGCAGGATATGTCTGATAAGGGCTGGCTGGATCCCGGCATCGTGCAGCAGGTAATGAAATGTTTCGATTCGGATGCATCACTTTAGAAATTATAGTATCAAAACATTCCATGTGGGAAGTTTTAGCATTTTACTTTCACCGTCATCTTCGCAGACACTTTACCAGCCTTCACCGTGATGACGGATTTTCCTTTTTTCATCCCTTTGACCTTTACGTTAATTCTCTTTGCCTTGTTTGCTGTCTTTATGATCTTAACAACCTTTTTCCCGGAAGCAGCAACCTTGATCTTATCCGTAGTTTTGCCGGATGAAATCGCATTGGTCACATAAAATGTAAGAACCTGGGATTTATTTTTCTTGATCGTCACCGCCTTTTTTGCAGCCTTTATACTTTTGCATGGATTTGTGGCCGCTGGTGCCTTGGTATCCTCTGTCGGTGCAGAAGATACCACAGGTGTTACAGGTACCGGTGATGCAGACGCTTCTGCCGGTGCCGCTGATACTGCAGGAACCTCCGTTGCAGGAGCTACAGATACTTCCGGCAGAACATCTCCCGGTTTTCCTGACTTCACCACAAATGTTGTAATACTATTGGCTTTTAGAGATGTGTTGATCATTCCAGCCGATGCGTCCCAGGCATTGAGCAGCTCCGTGGAATCATCCTTTGTTTCTAAGGTCACATCTGCCCAGTTTTCTCCCCCCTCCAGGTTTCCACTGGTACGGATCACCTCCAGGGATGATCCTGCAAAAGATCCTGAAAAGCGCGTTTTATCCACTGTGGAAAAATCAATCTTAGACAGATCGATCTGGGTCTCCTGTGCTTGCCCACTCAGATTAGTGGCTACCACAACCGTTTCCCCACTGGACGCATCAAAGGCTGCAACACTGTATACCTTGGTCGCACTAGAAGAAGCACTTCCCAACAGAGTATATCCCGGTCTGATGTATCTGGAGTACTGTCCCATTCCGTAATATTTCTTTGTTAAAATCACTTTGCCTTCGTTATGATCGGCAACAGCAATTCCCCAAAAACCGTTTTTATCAAGATTTTTATAATCCTCTGCTGATTTACTGTCCGCATCGTATTTATTATCCGCATCCACATGAATATCAATCGCATCCCAAAGTACCCAGGCAGAAGGCATCAGATAATTGATCTGGGAGGTCATATTTTTTGCCAGTCCCAGTGCTGCAGCCATCTCTCCCGCCTTGGATCCTTCCGCATAGGAGCCATCCACTTCTGACATCCAAAGATTTTTGCCTTCTTTTTCAGCCGTTTCTTTTGTATAAGCCCCACTTTTTTTGCTGTAAGAATAACAATGAATATCCATTCTGTCTAACAAAGACTTTGCGGTGTCATCAATTTTGTCATACACGGATTTGGTCTCTGTGGTATTGGAATAATCACAGCCTGCCAGGATCATGTCATTCAATCCTCCCTGATCCATCGTTGTTCTCAAGGTAGGCAGTAAAACAGAGATAGAATCCGGTGTGATCCGGCATCCCTCCTGCTTGGCACTCAATGCAGGCCAGCCGGAAGCCGGCTCGTTCATAGGCTCTAAGCTGGATAACGAATAGCCTTCCTTTTTCAAATGCTTTGTAACATCCACCAGATATTTCGAGAACGCCTCATAACAATCACTTCTAAGATTTTCTGCACCGCCCTCTCCTCCAGAAGAACAGCCGCTGTATGTCATAAAATATGGCGGTGAATTGGAAAATGCTTCTCCCAGGAAATCCTCTCCGGCTTTATGAGCCGCTTTCATCAATACATTGAGCTGATTTTTGTCCGCATCCCAGTCGTAATTCCAGGCATATCCCGCTGTCATATCATACTGGTCAAAGTTTTTTCCTTCTTCCTCTGTCGTAATCCTGGTAGGATCGACCGCATATCCCGGCACCTTAGAATCTGAGCGGGTGATATGATCATGATCCGGCGCATCTCCTCCGCCAATATTGTATCTTCCGATGGTCATTCCCAACCCGGTATCCTTATTGTAAAAAGCTTCTGTTGCCTGTTCCGTAAGAGCATCGCTGTAACCAACACGATTTGCCCACCAGCATAGACTGGTGCCAAATCCCTGGAACTCCCCATACCCATTTCCATCCGTGTCGTTGAAGGTAGAACGCTCCGCCGAATCGACAGATATCGTCACCTTTTCTGCCGCTTTGGCATTGGATACCCCCTCCGGAAAGATTACATTGTCTCCGCATACCGTAGACAATACCATACTTCCCATTAATGTTGTTGTAAGTATTTTTTGAACAATTGATTTTCTCAAAATAGCTCCTCTCTCCTTTCCTTATGACATTGCATTTTGGCATGTCTAAAATACACCCCATATATTTTATGTAAATTTAACTATAGACCTATTTTATACTATTATGTATAATATTCCTATGTACAATCCACACTGTAATTTATCTAATTTCCACTTTTTGTAACAGTGAAAGATTCCTAGGTATGCCCGTCACTATCAGGAAAGGAGCACGGTTATGGACACGTCATTTCAATATACAGATAATACCATTTATTTTTGCGGGGATATGAAACACCTGCCGCACATTGTCCTGATCGATGATGTCACCATCTCCTCGCCATATGTGCACTACCGCAGAAAACCGGAGGAATATATTCTTTACTATATTTATGACGGAGAAATGTACCTGACTGAGGGAGACGTGGAATACGTACTGACCCAAAGAGATCTTTTGATCCTGGATCCAGGCCGTGTCCATTATGGCAGAAAAACCTCCACCTGCCATTATCTTTATCTGCATTTCACCTGGGAGGATATGAAGGAAGAACATATATCCAAGGAATCTCTAATACATATCCGCAGAAATCTGCGAAACAAAAATTCTATTTTCAATAAAAGTGATGACGGTGGTGACCAGATCATTCTCCCAAAGTACTGCAGGCTTTCGGAAGCTTCTAGCAAAAAGATTGCATTTTTACTGGAACAGATGCAAAGCCAGTTTCATAACGGAATGGAGTACCGCCAGGAAATGACAGCAACACTATGTCTCCAGCTGTTCATCGAATATGCCCGTCTTCTGAATGACCAATATCAGGAAAAATTCTTCGAAAACATGGATCAAACCATCAGCGGTATTATCACATATATCTACCGTTATTATCCGGAAGAGATCACCAGCACCACCATCGCCCGGAAATTCCACAGAAATTATAATTATATCAACCGTAAATTCAAGGAATATACCGGAAGAACCATTATGAATTTTTTAAACGAATACCGCATCTACCGAAGTAAAGAGCTGCTGGCCACCAAGCTGTACACCCAAAAACAAATTGCTGCGGAAGTAGGATTTTGCAATGAATTTTATTTTTCCCGGATCTTCAAAAAAGTAACAGGCATCACCCCCAGCAGTTATACCAAACAATAAACGAACATCTCGTCTAGATCCTGAGTTATTGACGTATTTTTTTCATTATGATAGAATTAGGTTTTCGAATATATTACCAAAGGAGATTTCCTATGATTTTATTTCTACAGATCATGTTCACCGAATTTATCGCCGAAATGGGGGACAAGACCCAGCTTATGCTGGTGGCACTTACTTCCCGCTTTAAACTGCGGGATATCGTTATCGGTACGGCTGCCGCGATCCTGGTTCTCAATGGACTTGCCGTACTCCTAGGCGGACTTGTCAGCGAGGCGATCCCTACCTGGCTGATCCGTCTGGTTGCCGCCGCTGCTTTTCTGTTTTTTGCTATCACGTCACTCAAGGGAGATGACGACGAGGAAGAGGAGGCAAAAGAAGAAAATGTATCCCGTTTTGCTCCTCTCACCGTTTTCTGCACCTTCTTTGTGGCAGAGCTTGGAGACAAAACACAGCTTACTGCCATCACCTTCGGTGCCAACGAGGGCATGAGTGCCGCTGTCACTGTCTGGCTTGCCTGCTCCATCGGTCTTTTTGCCGCTGATATCCTTGGTATGCTGATCGGCTATCTTCTGAAAAGCAAAACTCCGGATGGCCTGTTAAACACACTGGCATTTTTCATATTTGCTATCTTTGGAAATATCACAATGCATGAAGGTCTTGGTCTTTTACTTGGCAGGAATCATCCGGCAGTATTCCCTGTCACTATGATCATAGCCGCACTTTTCATTTTGGCAAGTGTTGTGGTTTTTATGAAACGGGTACACAAAGATCAGAACACCCCAAAAGAAACGAAGTAATCGCAAAATTGTCTTGTCACTTACGGATTTCAAAAGTCTATATGCTCTATATTTAAAAATTCCATTTTATGCACTGCACGGCAATTTAATATCAGCAGCATGCCATTCATGATCACAAAATAAACAAAGGAGCACCATACCGGCAGTTCCGGGGCATCCCTGATCGTATCATAATGCAGCCAGATTATGGTATTTGCCATGGGAAACAACCACATAACCGCAGTTTTCAAGGAGCAGGTCACAACCCCCGCCGCAATTGCAAAAATGGCAGCAAGCAGCCCAAACGACTGTATATGACGCAATTTGAAAAAATATATGATCATGCAGATCAAAAACAAATAGGCAGACATCATGATCAGGGTCTGGAAAACCGCTGTTCGCAGCGGAATCTGATTATACAGGTTTGACGGCAGGAGCTTCGCCGTGAAGCTGTCTGCTTCCTGCGGAAAATGTGCATTATACTTTGTCACCACATCACTCCATATCCCGCTAAAATTTCCATCTGTCATAAAGAGACTCCCCAGAAACACCGTTCCCAGGTAGGTAATGATCGCCATGATCAGAAAAACAAGCTGCCCCGCAAACCAGTGAAATTTCCCGGTTCTTTGCAAAAAGAATAATGTATTCCCCGTCACTTTGGGATAATCACTGATCAACACTATAAAAACACATGGCATAAGCATCACCAGCATTCCTGAATTCCCGATTGCCGCAAAGGGCTCCATCCGCTCCAGAACCCCGCCAAATTTCTCCGCCCGCTCCAATAACGGCTCCACGGCAAGCGTCTGCATAAAGATCAGCAGTATTGGTACAATGATCACCCTTGGGTTTGTAATCCATTTGATATATTCACATCTGGCAACCGCCCATACACACTTTACATTTTTATTCACCGCGATCCACCCTCCTTTTTTGCAAGAAAAGGTATACAATGTAGGAAAGAAACATTACCGAAAAACTGTAAAATAACACCTGCATCATATATTTTCTGTCTCCTGACAATTCTGCCAGAGCATCGGGATATACGATCATATTGATCTGTGTAAACAATGGATGGACCTTTTCCGGATTTTCTAACACCTGTGATGTCATTCGGATTTCTGTCTGATTTATTGTATATTTCAGAAAAAACGGCAGACACAGGATCAGATATTTATTGTGGATCACTCCCGTCAGCAGCATGGCAGGTGCCGCCCAGAACGCACCATATAAAAACATTTCCCCAATCTTCTTCGCGATCTCTGCCACATAAAATTTCCCGGAAATATTGATATCCATTGCCGCTAATACAGCCCGGTAATCCTTCTGAAGCTCCCCGCTATAAGAACCAATAAACGGAAACAAAAGGTGGACGATTACTACAAAAATAATAAATCCTGTCATTACGGCAAGACCACCACAAAGACAGCCCGAAAAAAATCTGGAGGTATCATAACAAAACTTATTGGATCGAACTACCTCAAACCGTACAGCCCCCGACTCGTGTTCGTCACACACCAGTGGCACAAATGCAAACGCAGCAATGATCGGAACAAACAGAAACAGCCAGTTTCCCGCACTGTTCCGAATCACCTCAAAGGAGCAGAATGTCGTATCCTCCAGCATAAATTTGCGGTCAAAGGAAAGGAATGAACGCAATACGGAATATTTATTTCCATCCATGACATCCTCATAAATATATGCACTAAAACATAATAAACCGGTAAACAGGACGCACAAATAAAAACCATAGCCACTGAGAATTTTCATAAATTCCATTTTCATATTTCGAAATATCATATCTGATCATCCTCCCACCATTTTGTCGGAGTCGTACAATATCTGAAATTCCCGCCATCCGCAGCATCAATATAACAAATATAAGAAAGCTCGTCATTGGTATTTTCCAGTGTCAGCTTCCATGCCGATTTCATCCGGGCCGACCTGTTTTTGATATCTACATAACCTTCTTTTGTTTTTTTATCCTTCTGGCTATAGACAAGTTCTATTTTTCGGACAGTAAATGTTACATGTTTTGTCATTTTTTTACTAATAAACCGGATCGCACTTTCCAAAGAAAAAATTTCAGAATATTTTCGGATATTCCTCATATCCTCTTTCGCATAATATCCGTTAATTATGTCTGCATCATCACTCTCGACCATAAACGCACTTCCCCCTGTGCCGGAATAGTCATCATATCCCAGCCGGCCGTCATAGCTGCCTTCCCGGATATGATCAAAGGGAATCCCCCGGCATTCCTTGGTCGTCATCATATTATACCCGTATATATTTTTATCCACACGGTATACATCCACACTGACCACAATCGTTTTCACATTCTTTTCCTGCGGACATGGCAGATGATTAATATAATTTTCAAAAAATTTCGCGGCATCACAAACAGATATTTCCCGATCTGCCAGTTTATATTTCTGCTTACTGTCAGGGGCATAGGAATCCACATATTCCAGATAATAAGTGGGATCATACTGTATATCCTTTTCCACCTTACTGCCATTTAAGGCAATGGTTTTCCCTTTATTGAGAAACGTATAACCATATCCGATAGGATTGCCTAACTCCAGATAAACCGCCGGTTTCTGTTTCGTAATACTCTGATGTCTCGCTTCATCATAAAAATAATATACCTCTCCTTCTTCCCCGGAAAGGATCTGCTTCTTCCAGTCTTTCCATTTATAATAATCACGAACTAATTCTCCCGTGTCGTCATCATACTCCGCCTCGGAATGTCCCCCACAATAAAACAAGTAATCCTCATCCAGAGGATGATCCGGAAACAGATACTCATACATCTCCCGAAATTCCCTGTCATATTGCTTCATGGAAGCATCCAGAGAATAATTTGCCGTATATTCCACAAGCTCCGTGAGCTTCGACGGTACTTCCACTGACAGTTCCTCCGGCATTTTAAGATTCGGACATGATTTTATAATCCCGGCAAGCTTATCCCTGCCAGGATGCATTTTGGATACGGATGTCATTTTTCTATTATTCTGATCTTTTTTGCTGTTGTGACTGCTGCATCCGTTAATACAGCAAATGAAAAAAACGGTCAGTGCCACATAGATTGTTCCCTTTTTCATAGACCTTCCCCCTGACATTTTATTCGTGTTTTAATCATATCAGGAGATTCTTAATTTAATCGAATAAAATATTTAAGATTTTATGAAGTTGTTGATCCAAATCAAAAATGCACCTGCATTATGTTTAAATCCATAATACAAGTGCATTTCATGTATCTCACAATTTTTATATTATTTACAGTGCTTTTACAAACCGCATAAACGCTTCCTGTCCCTCGGCCGTATTTTTGTATACGCCGGCATGCTCCAACACCTTCTTAAATACAATACCGATCTCCTTCTGAAGGATTTCTTCCACATTGTCCTCGGTCACCGAATCATAATTTGGCAAAAATGTTTCTACCCAGTCTGCATGCTTCTCAATCGTCTCATTACTGCGGATATCCTTACCCTGCACGATATATTCTCCCAGCACCGCCATCTCATTTTTCAGACGTGCCGGCAGAACTGCAAGTCCCATAACCTCAATCAGACCAATATTTTCCTTCTTGATGTGATGAAGCTCCTGATGCGGATGATATACCCCCAGAGGATACTCGTCCGTCGTAATATTATTTCGCAGTACCAGATCCATTTCGTATTTCCCGTCTCTCATCCGGGCAATCGGCGTGATAGTATTGTGAGGCTCGCCCTCGGTCTCCGCAAAGATAAATGCCGCCTCATCGGTATACCCTCTCCATGTGTCCAAAATATGGGACGCCAATGTAACAAGTCTGTCACTCTCCTCATGACGGATACGGATCACAGACATTGGCCAGTTTACAATACCGGCTTCCACATCCTCATATCCCGGTATCGTAAGCGGCGTTTTGATCTGTGCTCTCTCCATGGCAAATTCATAGTGACCGCCCTGAAAATGCTCATGTGCCAGAATCGAGCCACCTACGATCGGCAGATCCGCATTAGAACCCAGGAAATAATGAGGGAACTGCTTTACAAAAGCTAACAGCTTCCGGAATGCAGCTTCGTCAATCTTCATCGGCGTATGCTTCTGGTTAAAGACAATGCAGTGCTCATTGTAATATACATATGGAGAATACTGAAATCCCCACTTCTCTCCCTCGATCGTGAGAGGCATGATACGGTGAGACTGTCTTGCCGGATGATTCAATCTTCCGGCGTAGCCTTCATTTTCCCGGCACAGCAGACACTTTGGATATGCGGACTGCTTTGCATTCTTTGCAGCGGCGATCGCCTTTGGATCCTTCTCCGGTTTAGACTGATTAATGGTCACATCGAGAGTTCCATACTCTGTTTCCGCTGTCCATTTCATATCCTTTGCAATACGGTAACGGCGGATATAATCGGTATCCCGGCTGAATTTGTAATAGAAATCCGTTGCCCTGCGCGGAGACTGGCGATACAGCTCCCCAAACTTTGCGATCACCGTGCTTGGAGCCGGCACCAGTGCCCCCATAAGCTTTGTATCAAACAGATCACGGTATCCCACGGTATTTTCCTCCAAAACACCATTTTCATATGCCCAGTCCATAATACTGCCAAGAGTGCTTTCCAGATCCGGTACCGGACAGGCATTTTCCGGCTCCTTATACTCATCCAGCTTCAATATCTCCAGAATACGGTTGATGGTGTACACCTCATCCTCCGGCACAACTAATCCGGTATGTAATCCATAATTGACAAGTTCCCTGATTTTTTTATTGATGTCGCTCATAATGTTCTCCTTGTATATATTATTTTGCCTGCCGTTCTTCCCATAACTCATGCCCGGCTTTATAATCACTATCATCCATCTATATCCATTTTATCATAAGAAAATTTATTTCACAACGGATAATCCAAACACCTGCTATCCCGCACCCTTGTGACCCATTTTCTCGATTTCATCAAAATATTGTTATAAATAAGTGATTTTCTTACAGTTTTTCCAGATCACATGTGATAATGTTGTTATAACAAAACAGTGCCATCCCACTTTTTTATGTAAGAAAAAGAAGTAAAAACAGGAGGATTTTTATGAGTATACGCAATGATTTCCGGCATACCATTGCCGCCAGTTACATCGGATATATCACTCAGGCGATCGTCAATAATTTCGCCCCTTTATTATTTGTTACCTTTCACCGGACTTATGGCATCTCCCTGTCGCGGATCGGTCTTCTGGTCACGGTAAATTTTGTCACCCAGATTCTGGTGGATCTGTTTTCAGCCAAATTTACAGACCGGATCGGTTATCGGCCAAATGCCGTACTGGCTCATATTTTTGCCGCCGTAGGGCTGATCCTTCTTGGCATTTTACCGGAGCTGACCTCCGATCCCTATCTCGGTATCAGTATCGCCGTCGTCATTTATGCCATTGGCGGTGGCCTGACCGAGGTGATCATCAGTCCCATCGTGGAAGCCTGCCCTACGGACAAAAAGGGAGCTGCCATGAGTCTGCTGCACTCCTTTTACTGCTGGGGGTCTGTGCTGGTGGTTCTGGTATCCACGCTGCTGTTCCGCCTGCTGGGACTGGATTCCTGGAAAATCATTTCTGCCATGTGGGCAGTGATCCCGGCATGTAATGCCATTTACTTTTGTTTTGTACCGATCAATTCTCTGGCTGACGAAGGGCGGGGCATGTCCATCACCGGTCTGTTAAAGGAAAAGGTATTCTGGGTTCTTGCCTTACTGATGCTGTGCAGTGGTGCCTCAGAGCTTGCCATGAGCCAGTGGGCATCTGCCCTTGCAGAAACCGGTCTGCACGTTTCTAAAACCGCAGGAGATCTTGCAGGTCCATGCTTTTTTGCAATCCTGATGGGCTCCGGCAGAGTTCTTCACGCCCATGTTGCGGAACGTTTTTCACTGACCGGATACCTGGGAGCCTGTGCCTGCCTTTGTATCGTCAGCTATCTGGTCGTGACGTTCTCTCCGTTCCCGGCAATTTCTCTGGCTGCCTGCGGCGTCTGTGGTCTTTCCGTTGCTGCTATGTGGCCGGGAACCTTTAGTATCAGTTCAAAGGTTTGTCCTCAGGGTGGTACAACCATTTTCGCCCTGCTCGCTCTTGCCGGAGACATCGGATGCTCTGCCGGTCCCACTACAGTTGGTTTTGTCTCTTCCGCACTGCAAGATAACTTAAAGCTCGGTCTTCTGTCTGCAATTATCTTTCCGGTACTGATGCTGGTTGGGCTTGCCATGTGCCGGAAGTATGAGAAATAATCTTTATCTGTATGGATAAATTTTAACAAAAAATTTCAATGTGCAAAAAATGGACTGTACCAAAATTAGTACAGTCCATTTTTATATTACCATTTATGGATCCTTTATAAATGTAGTCTCATAAATAAGCTAAAATTATTTATTCTCCATATAACGGTTCACTGCATTGACCAGTGCGTCAATGGAAGACTTGATGATATCATCATCGGTACCGGCACCCCAGTACAGCTTCTCCTGACCGGCCGGCTTGATACCCACATAGGAGATTGCCTGTGCATCGGAACGCTTGGAAAGAGAATGCTCCTCATATACATCCAATGCGTAATCCAGATTGAAGTATTTCTTGATCGCATGGTTTACTGCATTCAGACGTCCGTTTCCGTGGGAATCCACAACGGCCTCCTTACCGTCTGCGACGATGGTTACCTCAGCTCCGATACCATCCTTCTGTTTGAAATGACACTCGGATACATCAAACTTCTTGTCAACATCCACATAAGTTTCCTTGAATACATCTCTCATATCCTCCGGAGACAGCTCTGCATGGCGGTGATCGGATACATTCTTCATAAGATATCCAACCTCTTCTTTCATCTTATCCGGCAGGATCAGACCAAAGCTGTTCTTTAATACATAGCTGACACCGCCACGGCCGGACTGGCTGTTGATACGGATAACGTCAGAATCATAGGTACGTCCCACATCCTTCGGATCGATCGGCAGATAAGGCACGGTCCAGTACTCGCAGTTCTTTTCCTCACGATATGCCATCCCCTTGGAGATCGCATCCTGATGAGAACCGGAGAATGCAGTAAATACAAGCTCTCCTGCATACGGCTGACGCATAGATACCTGCATGTTGGTCAGACGCTCATAGGTATCGGCAATCTCCTGCATATTGGAGAAGTCCAGCTTCGGATCGACTCCATGAGAGAACATGTTCATTGCCATGGTCACAATATCCATGTTACCGGTACGCTCACCATTTCCGAAAAGTGTTCCCTCGATACGGTCAGCTCCTGCAAGAACACCAAGCTCCGCCGTTGCCACACCGCAGCCACGGTCATTGTGCGGATGCAGGGAAAGAACAACATTGTCTCTGTATTTTAAGTGCTTGCTGACATACTCGATCTGTGTTGCAAATACATGAGGCATCGCATTTTCCACAGTAGACGGAATATTGATGATCGCCTTGGCATCTGCCTGTGGCTGCCATACATCCAGAACAGCATTGCACACCTCAACCGCATACTCTACCTCGGTGCCATGGAAGCTCTCCGGGCTGTACTCAAAACGGATATTGCCCTTTACCTCTGCAGCCAGCTCCTTGAGAAGCTTTGCTCCGTCCACAGCGATCTTTTTGATCTCTTCTTTAGACTTGCGGAACACCTGCTCTCTCTGTGCAACAGATGTGGAATTATATACATGAACAACGGCATTTGGTGCACCGTCTACAGCCTCAAAGGTCTTGCGGATAATATGCTCTCTTGCCTGTGTCAGTACCTGCACCGTCACATCATCCGGAATCAGCTTCCGGTCGATCAAAGTACGCAGAAAGTTGTATTCCGTCTCGGATGCAGCCGGAAATCCAACCTCGATCTCCTTAAAACCGATCTTTACCAGCATCTTAAAAAACTCAACCTTTTCCTCAAGACTCATTGGCTCGATCAGTGCCTGATTACCATCTCGAAGATCCACGCTGCACCATACCGGCGGCTCTGTGATGCTGTCCTTTTTTACCCAGTCATAAGTTGCCTCTGACGGCATAAAATACGTTTTCTGATACTTTTCAAATCCCTTCATGATTCTAACCCTCCATTTTAAATCTTTTTGTTCCATTTCTTAACACGGAGTTTTATCTGCTGCCGTCCGGTCAGGGTTTACAGCAAATAAAAACCCGCCTCTATACTTAGAGACGGGAGAATATTCTCACGCGGTACCACTCTTATTCATGAATCATTCATGCTCTCACAGGTACAAGAAATACGAATCCAATACCTTTCCCCTGTAACGGTGGGAATCCGTCCTGATCTACTATGGTTCAACCGGCAGCTCCAAGGCGAGTTCACTATCTGACATTCAACTGTTTCGCATCAACCAACAGCTTTCTGTATGAAGTTTGGACAGCTACTATTCCTTTTCCTCGCTTTTGATACCAACTACTATAACACAAACCGTTCTTATTGGGAACCCCCAAATTTGATTTTTTGTAAAAATTACTGTATCATATATCTGCATACGATTTCTGTGCATGACGGAGTTTCGAAAAACTCCTAATATATCGGACAAATAATGAGGTGGCACATATGTTTCTTGGATTATCCTGGTATTTCATACTGATGGACTTTTATTTATACAGCTTCTTCGGATGGATCTACGAAAGTTCCTTCTGCTCCATCAAAGCACATAAACTGACAAACCGTGGATTCCTGATCGGTCCGCTGCTGCCTCTCTACGGCTTTGGCGGAACCATCGTCTATGTATTTCTGCGGCCGCTAGCTCCCCATCCTTCTCTGCTATATCTGGGAGGCATGCTTTTAGCCACTGCGATTGAGTATTTCACCTCCTGGGGAATGGAAAAGCTGTTCCATGCACAGTGGTGGGATTACAGCAATGATCCATATAACTACGAGGGACGTATCGCTCTGGTACCATCCATGTTCTGGGGCTTTTTGTCACTGCTTGCCTTTGACTTTCTGCAGCCGGCGCTAAGTTCCATTATTCACAGCATTCCCTGGCAGACAGGTCTGATCCTGCTGACCGTGGTAACGGTAATAGTCGCAGCCGATCTTATTTATACCTTGATCACGACGATAAACTTCCGCAATCAGCTGGAAGCACTGTACCGTATCCGTAACGAGCTGGTTGCCCAGCTGGAGGAGGAACGCTTCTCTTCCCTGCGGCAGATCATATTCTCCAGGATCCATACACAGAACGAACGTGCCGAGGGCTTCTTAAAACGCCTGGAGGAATTAAAGGAGACCTGCTCCGGCGAGGATTCCAAACTGGCAGAGATCGAACAGCGTTTCCGGGAATACAAGGAACGTCATGCAGCCTTCCAGAAAAAGAATCCTTTCTTGGGAAACAAACGTATCATGCAGGCATTCCCTACGTTGAAATTTATTCCTGAGTCTGTACGAAAAACGGGACACAGACCGGTGAAGATCCTGCTGAAAGATTTCCTGCTGCAGATCACAGAGAAGGAACATTCTGAGAAATAAAGCTTTTGAGTTTATAATGGTTGAAGGAAAATCAAACATTTACCGATACCCAAAACAAGCTCCAAAGGGCAGAATCATCCGCCTCCCGGAGCTTGTTTTTTATCAGCTTTTTATTTGAAAATTATACTTACAGGTGAAGCACCCGTTCCTTGATCTCCTGGGTTCGTCCCTGATTCCAGAACTGTGTACCGATATATCCACAGGTACGTCTCGCCACATTCATTTTATTCTGGTCGGTATTGCCGCAGTTTGGACATTTCCAGATCAGCTTGCCGTCGTCATCGGTTACGATCTGGATCTCCCCGTTATAACCACACTCCTGACAGTAATCACTCTTTGTATTGAGCTCTGCGTACATGATATGCTCATAAATATATTGCATGACACTGAGCACTGCGTCAATATTATCTGTCATGTTTGGCACTTCCACATAACTGATGGCACCTCCCGGAGAAAGCTCCTGGAACTGCGCCTCAAATTTTAACTTCTCGAAGGCATCGATCGGCTCTGTCACATGAACATGATAGCTGTTAGTAATGTAGTTCTTGTCTGTCACACCCTTGATCACACCAAAACGCTTCTGAAGGCATTTTGCAAACTTATAAGTCGTGGACTCCAGAGGAGTGCCATAAAGACTGAAATCAATATTTTCCTCCTCTTTCCATCTGGCACATGCTGCATTGAGCCTTCTCATGACCTCCAGAGCAAACGGAGTGGCACTTGGATCGGTATGGGATTTACCTGTCATATACCGGGTGCATTCACAAAGTCCCGCATATCCCAGTGAGATCGTAGAATATCCACCGTATAACAACTTGTCGATAGTCTCACCCTTTTTCAGGCGGGCAAGAGCTCCGTACTGCCATAGGATCGGTGCCACATCGGACGGCGTCCCCTTCAGACGGTCATGGCGGCACATCAATGCCTTTTTGCAGAGTGCCATTCTCTCATCAAAGATCTCCCAGAACTTGTCCATATCTCCGCCGGAAGAGCAGGCGATATCCACAAGATTCACGGTAACGACACCCTGATTAAAACGGCCGTAATATTTTGGCTTGTTATTTTCATCCACATAAGGAGTCAGGAACGAACGGCAGCCCATGCATGGATAGCAGTGTCCTTCTCCGTTTTTATCAATCTTAAGCTCAAGCATTTTCTTTTCGGAAATATAGTCCGGCACCATTCTCTTGGCAGTACATTCTGCTGCCAGCTTTGTGAGATACCAGTACTTGCTTCCCTCGGTCACATTGTCCTCCTCCAGAACATAGATCAGCTTCGGGAATGCCGGGGTAATGTAAACACCCTTTTCATTTTTGACGCCAAGAATTCTCTGACGCAGAATTTCCTCGGTCACAAGTGCAAGATCATCCCTCACCTGTCCCTCCGGCACCTCGTCCAGATACATAAAAACGGTAACAAACGGTGCCTGTCCATTGGTGGTCATCAATGTGATCACCTGATACTGGATCATCTGGACACCCTTTTTGATCTCATCTAATACACGAAGCTCTGCCACCTTATTGATCTGCTCCTCCGTGGCATCTACGCCGGACTCCTCAAACTCTCCCCGGACAATGCGGCGGAATTTTTTACGGCTGACATCTACGAAAGGTGCCAGGTGTGCCAGACTGATACTCTGCCCGCCATACTGGGAGCTGGCGATCTGTGCAATACTCTGTGTGGCAATATTACATGCCGTTGAAAAGCTCTTGGGTGTCTCAATTGCCGTCTCACTGATCACAGTGCCATTCTGCAGCATATCCTCCAGATTGACCAGACAGCAGTTATGCATATGCTGTGCAAAATAATCGGAATCGTGAAAATGGATAATGCCCTGCTCATGAGCATGAACAATGTCCTCCGGCAGCAGAAAACGCTTTGTGATATCCTTGCTGACCTCTCCTGCCATGTAATCGCGCTGCACGCTGTTTACCGTTGGATTTTTGTTAGAATTTTCCTGCTTTACCTCCTCATTATTGCACTCCAGGAGACTCAGGATCTGATCATCCGTAGAGTTAGATTTACGTACCAGAGCCCTGGTATAACGATAGGTAATATACTTTCTCGCTAATGCAAAGGCACGGTTATTCATGATCTGGTTCTCCACCATATCCTGAATCTCCTCCACATTAGGAGACCGCTTCATATCCAGACACATCTGCTCCACATTATCGGAAATCTCCTGAATCTGCTGCAGAGAAAGACGCTCACTGGCAGGCACCTCCCTATTTGCCTTCATAATGGCTGCTGTGATCTTTGTAATATCAAAGACCGTCTCTGTACCGCTTCTTTTGATAATTTTCATTTTCCTCAACCTGCCTTACATTAAGATAATTCAGGGCAAAACAAGCGTTTTGCCGCTTTGGCACCCCATATCATATAAAATATTATTTATACAATAAACCGTGGCTCCTCATGTGTGAGCCACGGTTACAATGTTAGCATATATGAAAATCTGTGTCAATAGAAATCCGACAATATATTGTATTCTACGCTTGTCTAACCACAATATATAGTGCATGTAACTTTTTTCATCTAAAGCACATTGTTCTGTATTTATTCCCGGCTGTCCAGATCCTTTTGCAATGCCTCCAGATAATGAATAAACACCTCTCCCTGCACCCGGATCTGATACTCCTGGTCTAACTCCTCCCGCCGGAAGCTCTTCCGTCCTCCCCCGAGGGCTCTGTTCCAAAAACGCATCATATCCCGATAAGGTACATAATAACAGAGATTACATCCACTGAAATAAATGATCAGAAAGGAAACACCCTCCTGCTCCTCAAATTCTGTCATAAATTCCACCTGATGCTCATGGATATTCTGCAGAGGAAAGGTATCCGTGGCACACTCCTTGGCATCAAAACAGATGGGAATCCCCTGCACATTTCCCAGATAATCCACCGTACTTTTCTGTTCAAAATAAGCAAGGGTAATATGATGATGCTCCTTGTCAAACTCCATGGGTGTAATAGGGGTTGGAATCTTCTGCACCAGTGCCAGCTTTTCCCGGCGGTATTTTTCATTTGTCATATTAAGAGACTCCTCCAGCATGGAACCTCGAAGTCCTCTGGAATTCCATGATGCCATGGGAAACTCCTCCTTTTTAGCAATAATAAAACCGGTATTACTGATCAGACATCTAATATATCCAAATCAAAACCTATCCCTTCCAATACCTGTACAAATTTACGGGGCAGATCCGCAATAAATATTTTATTCCAATAAAGGGATGGCAGATACTCCTCTTTTGAAATCTCTAACTGCCACGCATGGAGAAGCTGGCTCCGCAGATGGAACTGCTGCTCTGCCTTTCCTTTTCTGCCATATTTGGTATCTCCCACTGCCGGATAACCAATGCTTGCCAGATGGGCTCTGATCTGATGGGACTTTCCGGTGATCAGATGAATCTTAAGCAGAGTGTATGGCTCTCCCTCCCAGAATACCACCTGCAGCGGCTGATACTGTGTTTCGATCTCCACTGTCCCATTTTCCGGACTTCTGATCACAGTCACAATATTTTTCTTTGGATCCTTTTTCAGGTAACCATGGAGCTTTTTCTCTCCTTTAACGACACCATGCACCAGACAAAGATAATACTTTTTGAGCGTTCTTTCCTTGAACAAACGGTTCATCCACTGGAGTCCATGAATACTCTTGCCCGCCACCACCAGACCACTGGTATTGCGGTCAAGACGATTACAGATTCCCGGACGGAATGTCTGCGTAGAATCCTGTCCCAGATAATCCTCTAGCCATTCCACCAGAGAATAATCATTCCTATCCGCTTTTTGAGACAATACTCCTACAGGTTTATTTAACACCAGAATATTCTGATCCTCATAAACCACCGGAATCTTCATAGACTTTCTTCCAGTATTCTTTGTACTTTGAGCCTTCTGAGGAGTCTGTTTCCGGAAGCTCTCTATGGTTTCGTCCGCCAGATAAAGCGTAATCTCATCTCCCACTGCTACCTTTTCGGAGCCATCCGCTTTTTTGCCATTTAATTTGATATTTTTTTTGCGAAGCATTTTATAAAAAAAGCTCCGGGGTGCTAACTGCATATATTTCGCCAGCATCCGGTCCAGTCTCTGTCCTTCCTCCTGAGCACTTACCTTTAAAACACGCATATGATAACCATGCCTTTCTATATTAGACGATCAGAGAACGGATATAAGAATCCACATTTTGAGCCTCCTCTGCCGTCACCTCATGCTCCTGCATCCGCTCTACTTCCTTGAGAAACAATTTCTCGCTGGTCACGATCTGTACCTGAAAATCCCCCCACTGATGCACTCCATTGGTGAGATATTCCCTGATATATGACACATCCTGACCGTCTTTACCGATCAATGCGATCACATGACCTGCACCTATCACGGCAAAATCCAGATTCATCACCTTGTCCGGCGAAGTGATCACCAGATCTGTATACAGCTTTGCCCCCTGTGCTCCACTGTTTTCCAGACATTTCCGGACCTTATCATAGCGTTCTCTGCTGACGCTGTGATAAGGAAATAACACGATCAGTGCCACAAGCTGCTTTGCCCATGGGAGAACACATAAGATTGCCAGCACCGTAAAAATATTGGCCCGTGACATTTTATTGAGCAGCAGCCCGATTCCAAAAATGGCCGCTGCAATAACGATGATCGCGATCACCATGATGATCTTTCTTTTTTTCTTTTTGTTGATATAATCAAAGCTTCCTTTTTCTAACATAACAGTCTCCATTTCTTTAACGATTTACTGCATACGCCATCCGGGATAATATTTATTCTTCATGGTGCCGAAGCCATTGCCCTTGCACCAGCCCAGCGGATAGCCATCCACACAGAAAAGGACATATCCCTTATATGGCTTGTCCACCACAACCGTCTCCCCTTTCAGGTAACGGATCACTCGTTCATCCCCTGCCGGCAGATCAACTCTTTGCCGATAATCCTCTCCCCGAAGTGCCAATGCAAGCTGCGGTGACGGCTCAAACCGCCCGTTTTTATCATTGCCAATAATCAGCCCGCCTGCCACGATCCGAAGACCATTCATCTGACCTGCTGCCAAAGTATCCGAAACATATATGTCCTTTTTATGGGACAGTTGCTTTAGATCAATTCCTGCCTCTGGCAGAAGCAGTTGAAAGAATTCTTCCATTTCTTCCCGATCATTCTGCTTCTGTTTATTTTTCCGTGGATCAGAGGTGTTGTTTCGTCCCTTTTTTCCGGACTGTTTTCGTCTTTTTTTCCCTACCGAAAAAGCTTCTGTACCATAACCAGTCTCCGGTACTGTCCCATTTTTATCCCACATCCCTGATTTACCACATGTATCCCCGGTCTCTCCCCGCTTGTGCAGAAGCACCGCAAAGTGGCCTTCCCCCTCTGCCCGGTGCGGAAAGATCCGAACACATTTTTTCAGAGCAGAATCCCCATCCGGCACCCAGTCCGGTCTTCCTTCGGAATATCCCGGATATCGTGGCACCTCACAGATGGTCATATCCGGATGCTTCTTCACAAAGGACTGTATCATTCCCTCATCCTCCAGAGGAGAAAAGGTACAGGTAGAATATACCATATCTCCCCCCGGTGCCAGCAGTTCATAGGCACTTTCCAGAATCTCCGTCTGAATCGAAGCATAATACTCCGGACCGTGAGCAAGCCAGCTTTTCACCATTCCCGGATCCCGCCGGAACATTCCTTCTCCGGAGCATGGAGCGTCGATCAGCACCTTCTGAAAAAAGCCAGACAGCACCGCAGCCAGATTTTGCGGCGTCTCTGCCGTCACCACAGCATTTCCTGTCCCTGCGATCTGTAAATTTTTCGCCAACGCCATTGCTCTGGATACGCTGATATCATTTGCCACCAAAAGACCTGTCCCATGAAGCTTTGCCGCAAGCTCCGTTGCCTTGCCTCCCGGAGCCGCACACAGATCCAGCACCCGATCCCCCACCTCTACCGGAAGCAGACTCGCCGGAATCATGGCACTCGGCTCCTGAATATAATAAAGTCCTGCATAATAATAGGGATGCTTCGACGGCATATCCTCATCCGCATTATAATAAAATCCCTTTTCATTCCATGGTACCGGTTCTGTCTGAAACGGACAAATGTCCATAAACTGTTCCGGTGTTATTTTATTGGTATTTACCCGAAATGCCGTGCGGTTATTTTCTTTCATGCTGTTGATATAATCCTGGTATTCTGTCCCCAGCAATTTTTTCATATTTTCCAGAAACAGCTTCGGTAACTCTTCTGTCCTCATTTCATCTGATCCTTTCCATGATCTTATCCGTTCCGATTCTGTATGCCCTGCCTTCTGGCGTTGTGCGTTCTGACACAATATCTCTGCCTTCCGGCGTTGTGCATTTTGACACAATGTCCCCGTCTTTCCTGCATCATCAGTTCAGACTCTGTGCCCGGTACGACTCTGACAGAACATCCAGCTGCCGGTTGAACCGCTCTAAAAGTGCAATATCATCCGCCTGATAAACCCGGAAAAATTCATCCTGTATCTTCCCTACCTCCCGTTTATTCATGGTGCGGTACAAATTCTCAATATTATTTAATATATCACTGACGATGCCCGCTTTTCTCCGATTGGAATTCTGGGCATCCATAATCTCATCCCGGACAGAGGACATTTCCATATCCAGTGCATCCACCGCCTTTGCCGCGCGCAACAGACGCCCCCGGACCTCATCCGGCATGTTTTCTTTATATTTGTACTGCAACGAATGCTCAATGATCGCCCAGAAATTCATGGCAAGAGTACGGATCTGAATCTCCACTTCCAGATTTTTCGGACCATTAATTGTCTGAACCGTATAATAAACGATCACATGGTAACTACGGTAACCGCTCTCCTTACTGTTTGCAATATAATCCTTTTCTTTTTTGATGATCATATCACTTCTCTTACGGATGATCTCCACAACTCTCTCAATATCCTCTACAAACTGACAGATAATTCGTATTCCGGCAATATCTTCAATCTTTTCCTCCAGCTCCTCCATCGGTACATTTTTACGCTGGCATTTTTCCAGAATACTCGATATCTTTTTAACCCGGCCGCTAACCTGGACGATCGGACAGTAAATTCCCGCATTATGATGCTCCTGAATCATATGCTCAAATTTCACAGTCAGCTCATCCACCGCCTGTCTGTATGGATCTAATATCTCTCTCCACAATTGAATTTCCATAGTTTTATCCCCTTATCATTATACCTTATTTTTCTCCAGATATTGCAGCAGATAATATGGATTTACCGTACATTCTTCTCCATCTTTGTCATAGTAAATACCAAAGTGAAGATGTACCGGGAACTTTCCTCTCGTTCCTTCCGGCCCATATCCGGTATCTCCCATATAACCAAGCAGTGCTCCTGCCTGTACCCTGTCTCCTTTTTGCAGTCCCGGAGCATATTCCTCCAGATGGGCATAATAGAAATATAATCCGGACTTTGTCCGAATCCCCACCCGGTATCCACCAAGCTCCAGCCAACCGAGCTGCTCTACCACGCCGTCCGACACAGACCGGATCGGTATCTGCTTCCGGTCATCAGAAACCGGCATAATGTCAATGCCTTCATGGCTTCGTCTGCCCCCATAGCTCCGCCCCTCTCCATAACCGTCATCAAAGCCCCAGGACGCACTTTGCCCCTTCACTCTCCGAACAGGGAAGCACTCTGCTTCCTGCAGTAACGGGTGAAGCAGCTTTCCTGCGTTCTGCTTTTGCAGCCCCTGTTGAACCTGCCGTACCCTTTCCATCTCCGGCTGCCAGCATACAATATATCCGGCACACCGAACATCCAGATACAACATCAGAAATAAAACGCCAAATCGGAGAATCACCCGTAAATATCTGACATACCGCCATTGCTTTTTTGTCCCCATGGACAAGCTCCTTACCGGGCATCTGCCCAAAAGGTCTCCTTTATAAATACGGCGTTCCTGCTGCAATTATTCTTCCAGTTTGCAATCGTCATCTCTCCGTCTTTTGCACAAACAGTGCGGATGCTCCAGCCCGGTTTCCCCTGCATAGAAAACATAACTTCTAGAACATGCTATTTTTCAAACTATATTACATATTGCGTGATTTATCTGCACATGCCTTCATACATTCCATTACGCTGCTGCGAAATCCCTTTTCCTCCAGCTTGCATACCCCTGCAATCGTAGTACCGGCCGGAGAACATACCATATCCTTGAGCTCTCCCGGATGCTTACCTGTCTCCAGTACCATTTTGGCACTACCAAGAACTGACTGTGCCGCAAACTGATATGCCTGTGCCCGCGGCATTCCCTCTGCCACGGCTGCATCTGCCATAGCCTCGATAAACATAAACACATAAGCCGGAGAACTTCCGCTGACGGCAACCACCGCATCCATCAAATGTTCTCCAACGACCTCGGCTTTTCCAAAGCCACGGAACAGACTGCAGACCTCCTCCAGTTCTTCTGTACTGACAAGCTCTCCCGGACATAATGCCGTGACGGCTTCTCCAACCAATGCCGGAGTATTTGGCATCGTCCGGATCAGTTTCACCGGCTTGCCAAAGGTATCTGAAAGCCACTGTAAGGATCTGCCGGCAACGATCGTTACCACAATCTGGTTTTCTCCGATCTGATCTCTGATCTCCCGGATCACTCCTTCGCAATAAATTGGCTTAATGGCAAGGATCACAATATCTGCCTTTGCCACCTCTTTATTGTCTAACGTCGTGGAGATGCCAAACTCTTTTGCTACCCGGTCTGCTGTTTTATGTGTTGCGGAGGATGCAATAATATCCTCCTTCTGCAACAGTCCCTTCTGCAGCATTCCACCGATCATAGCGGATGCCATATTTCCTGCTCCAATAAAACCTACTTTCATCATCATTCTCCATTCTGCTGCTTCTGTATGCAACTTTCATTCTTTAATTCCACGGAACAAGCTCCATGGATGCTAAAAACTCCTGTTGAAAAACTTCCTGCTGTGCCAGTTCCACATGTACCGCCTCTGTGCCAACCTTTTCGGTCTGCCGCAAAAATTCCTCCGATAACAGAGCTCTGGCTGCCCCTTCTCCCGCAGCATTTCCTGCGATCACAAGCTTTTCCTGAGAAATATCCGGAAAAAGTCCCGTCAGTACCGCATTCTTCTTCGAGATATGACCGCCAAAGACACCGGCAATATAAAGCCGATCCACCTGCTCCAGCGTAAGACCTTTTTGCTCCAACAGCATGCGTATCCCCGCCTGTACCGCAGCCTTGGCAAGCTGAAACTGCCGGATATCCTTCTGTGTCAGATATATATTTCTACCCTGTGGATCCAGATATACAAGGAATCCTTTTTCTGTAATCCTTTCCCCGAGATACGCCGGGATTTCCTGCCTGTCCGCTTCCTTTTCGTCACAGATCAGATAACCGTCTGTCAGCAAAACACCGCATTGTCTCAGAGATGCAATGCTGTCGATAAGTCCCGACCCACAGATTCCCTTTACCGGATAGATATTTCCTCTGTCATCCGGAATCACTTCCAATAATATATTACCACTTTGTCTCGCAATATGCACCCCCGCAATTGCACCCGGTTCTCCCCGCATTCCCTGCGAGATCTGTGCCCCCTCAAAAGCAGGCCCCGCCGGAGCAGAGCAGGCAGATATCTCTCCCCGTAAACTCAGGGCAATCTCCGCATTGGTTCCAATGTCTACCGCCAATACCGTCTCTTTTGTTTCATGAAACTTCAGATCACAGATCATAGAAACCGCATCGGCACCCACATGAGCGTCAATCCCTGCCGGCACGATGACATCCACAGACTCCATACGCTCCAGCCCCAGATCACTGCCCTTGCACCGGTATATTCCCCGGTACGCCGGACGGAAGGGACTTCCTGCCAGGCCGGATGTATCCTGTCCCAGAAAAATATGACACATCGTGGTATTTCCCACAACCACAATCGTTTTAATCTGTTTCAATGCACATAATCCGTCACAAAGTTTCTCCGCCATATTCTGAATCTGCTCCCGGATCCGTTGTTCCAACGTATGCTGAGAGCCCCTCTGACAGTGCATTAACCGCATCATCACATCTGCCCCCAAAAGCGTCTGACTGTTTTTTTTCTGAAGCCCGGCAAGTCTCTCACCGGAATCCAGATTATACAATCCCATAGCCACTGTAGTAGTTCCTATATCCACTGCCAGACCACAGGCAGCACCAGCCATTTTTGCGGCACAGCTATCTGATTTCGGCTGTCCCTTCCTGCCTCTTCCCTTAATGGTATCTGATTCTGCCATCCGGACAATCTGCATATTTTCACCTCTGATCTATCATGATAATATCCATTGCATGTTTTTTCTTAGATTTATCTTTAAATTATAATTTAAAAACGCCACGGATATGAATCCGTGACGATTTCTCTTACTAGATATTGTTGTGTCTACTTTGCATAATCGGTAACTCTGGATTCCCGGATCACATTTACCATAATCTGACCCGGATACTTTAATTCAGACTCTATCCGCTTGGAAATATCCCGCGCCATAAGTACCATATCATCGTCACTTACCTGACTCGGTACGACCATTACCCGTACCTCACGTCCAGCCTGAATGGCATATGATTTCTCTACGCCTTCATAGCTATTCGAAATATCCTCTAACTGTTTTAATCTGTTTGTGTAGGTCTCCAGCGTCTCACGGCGTGCACCCGGTCTGCCTGCAGAAATTGCATCGGCAGCCTGAACGATACATGCAATGATCGACTCCGGCTCTACATCACCATGGTGTGCTTCCACGGCATTGATAACAACCTTTGACTCTTTATATTTGCGACACAGGTCTGCACCGATCTGGATATGTGTTCCCTCAATCTCCTGATCAACCGCCTTACCTATATCATGTAATAAACCGGCTCTCTTAGCGATTCTCACATTCTCACCCAGCTCTGCTGCAAGCAGTCCTGACAAATGTGCCACCTCGATCGAATGCTTCAATGCATTCTGACCATAACTGGTTCTGAACTTCATTCTTCCCAGTAAACGGATCAGCTCCGGATCGATACCGTGAACACCAACCTCCAGTGTCGCAGCCTCACCTTCCTCGCGAATCATTGACTCAACTTCCTTCTGAGCCTTAATGACAGTTTCCTCGATCCGTGCCGGATGAATACGGCCATCTACAATAAGCTTCTCCAAAGCAACGCGGGCAACCTCACGTCTCACTCCATCAAATGCTGATATAATAACGGCCTCCGGTGTATCATCAATGATCAGATCAACACCAGTCAACTGTTCTAATGTACGGATATTACGACCTTCACGACCGATGATCCTTCCCTTCATTTCATCGTTTGGCAACTGGACAACAGAGATCGTAGTTTCTGCCGCATGATCAGCCGCACACCGCTGAATTGCATTTACCACGTAATCCTTTGCTCTCTTATCCGCTTCTTCCTTTGCCTTACGATCCAGTTCTTTCACAAGAACTGCAGTTTCATGTTTTACGTCCTCTTCAACAGATTTTAAAAGATATTCTTTCGCTTGTTCAGAAGTCAAACCGGAAATCTCCTCAAGCTTATGCAGATTCTCTGCCTTGGCATTTTCCAACTCTTCCTTGAGGGCATCAAGACTTGCATCCTTCTTATTGAGGGCTGCCTCTTTTCTTTCCAGTTGTCCTGATTTTTTATCCAGAGATTCCTCTTTCGACAATACTCGTTCTTCATATCGCTGAAGTTCTGCACGGCGTTCCTTGGACTCGCGTTCAATTTCATTCTTTGTCTTGATCGCTTCCTCCTTCGCCTCAAGCAATGCTTCGCGCTTTGTGGTCTCTGCATTTTTCAGAGCATCGTCAATGATCTTCTTTGCTCTGTCCTGTGCTGATCCAAGCTGCTGTTCCTCCGACCTAATATAATTGTCTACAGCGACTTTTCTGGTCACAAACGCGGTAACGATAATCCCAACCAATAGAACAACAATAGCAATAATAATATATGCTACTGGTGACATCGAATAGGACACCTCCTTATATGATTTCGTTGTATATTTTAAGCACAATACAACGATTTAATTTTATACTGTTTATAACAATCTGTCAAGCGAATTACATGTAACTGCGAAGCTCCTCTGCTTTGTCTGTCTGCTCCCATGGAAGGTTGAGTTCATCTCTTCCAAAGTGGCCATAAGCCGCTGTCTGCTTATAGATTGGGCGGCGCAGATCAAGCATTTTGATAATGCCTGCCGGACGCAGATCAAATTTTTCACGGATAATTTCTACCAGCTTCCGGTCATCCAGTTTACCGGTTCCAAAGGTGTCTACCATGATCGATGTCGGCTGTGCAACACCGATCGCATAAGAAAGCTGAATCTCACATTTCTTTGCCAGTCCTGCTGCGACAATGTTTTTGGCAACATATCTGGCCGCATAGGCTGCAGAACGGTCTACCTTTGTGCAGTCCTTGCCGGAAAATGCCCCACCGCCATGACGGGCATATCCACCATAGGTATCAACAATGATCTTTCTGCCGGTGAGACCGCTGTCTCCATTTGGTCCGCCAATCACGAAACGTCCGGTCGGATTAATAAATACCTTTGTTGTCTCGTCAATCAGTTCTGCCGGAACGATCGGATCGATCACATATTTACGGATATCCTCATGGATCTGCTCCTGTGTCACATCCTCCGCATGCTGTGTGGAAATAACAACGGCATTGATATGAACCGGCTTGCCGTCCTCGTCATATTCTACTGTAACCTGGCTCTTTCCATCCGCCCGGAGATAGGAAAGTGTTCCATCCTTGCGAACCTTGGTGAGCTGCTTTGTCAGCTTATGTGCCAATGAGATTGCATATGGCATCAACTCTGGTGTCTCGTCCGTTGCATAGCCGAACATCATTCCCTGATCTCCTGCACCGATCGCCTCCAACTGCTCATCTGACATCTCGTTCTCTCTGGCCTCCAACGCCTTATCCACACCCATAGCGATGTCCGGTGACTGGGAATCTAACAGAACCTTCACACGGCATGTATCACAGTTAAAACCTTTCTCATCGGCGTCATATCCGATCTCGCGGATCGTCTCTCTGGCAATCTTCTCATAATCGACCTTTGCTTTCGTGGTGATCTCCCCCATGATCAATACATAATCGGTAGTGATCGCAGTCTCACATGCCACACGGCTCATTGGATCCTGCTCCATCAGAGCGTCTAAGATACCATCAGAAATATTGTCACATATTTTATCCGGATGTCCTTCGGTAACTGATTCAGACGTAAATAATCGTTTCTCCATTTTGTACCTCCTAAAAATTCAAAATAGTAATTACTTGTTATAAAATTTTCTGTAAAAATCCTTACAAAGAAAAAAGACCATCAAAAAGATGGACTTGATCAACTCAACTCCTCTTATTGTTCGATTTCTCGCTCAGATTGGCACCTTCCTCTAATGGGGGTTGCCGTGGTTTCACAGAGCCTTCACTCTCCACCACTCTTAATAAGAGTTCGTAATATTCACTTTGTACGTATTTATCATACACGTATGTTGTCTATCCGTCAACCCATAATTTTTACCAAATGACCATAGTGAGAAGAAATATCATGAAATCCTGCCCGATGCAGAACTTGATCCCCAAAAGCTGCAAGGCAGCATCCATCGCTTCTGTAAACGGTAAAAGAGCTGCTTTCTGCTCTCGCAGAAAACAGCTCTTTACTGACATTTTATTCTCAGAGGGGGGAATAGTAATGCATGATATCGAAATATCACTAGGTCGCATTACTAATTATTAGTATACCCAAACTGAAATAAATTGCAACCCTAATTTACCAAAAATTTCATTTTATTTTTTAATTTTTACTTTTTTAACATTACTCCACTTGCCAAACACCTTTTTGCCGTCCACAAGTGTGTATGCACGCACCTTAAAGGCGATTTTTTTCTTTTTCTTAAGCTTCTTGATCTTTGCGGAATTTGTTGTCACAAGCTTTTTCTTCTTTCCATAAGAAATCTGATAGCCTGCTACATCTGCAATCTTCTTCCACTTCAGTTTCACTGACCTTTTTTTGATGTTTTTGGCCATTGTCAGCTTCACCTTCGGTGCTGTAACAATGATCTTGCATACTGCAGTCTGCTTTCCATCGGAGGATTTTGCTGTAATGTCAACCGCGCCAAGCTTCAGTGCCTTTACGACTCCGTTCTCCACGGTGGCAATGGATGGATCTGCTGATTCCCAGGTTACTGTCTGGTTGGCATCTGCCGGTGTTACTGCTGCTGTCAGTGTTACTGTCTTACCAAGTGCCACCTTCTGCTGTGCTGCCGAAAGAACAACGGATTCTGCTACCGCATTAACCTTTACCGTACATGCTGCACTTTGTCCATCTGCAATCGCCGTGATTGTGACTTTACCGGCTTTCACACCTGTAACACTACCGGAAGCACTTACCTTTGCAATACTTTCATCACTGGAAGCCCAGGTTACTGTCTTGTCCGTTGCCTCTTCCGGAAGCACGTCTGCCTTTAATGACTCTGATGATCCCACATCAAGCTGAAGCTCTGTTTTATCCAGCTTTACCGATGCAACCGGAATCTTTACGGTTACATTACAAGTTGCCCTCACGCCATTTAAGGTCTCAGCGGTGATCGTAGTACTTCCTGCTGCCTTTGCTGTGATCACACCACTTGCTATCGTTGCAACATCAGTATTACTGCTGGTCCACGTCAGATCCTGACATGCATCTGCAGGAGAGACTGTTGCTGTCAATGATGTCTGCTCTCCTACGTTGATCTTAATTTCTTCCTGTGACAGCTTCACGGATTCTGCCGGAAGCTTTACAGTGATCTCGCAGGATGCCGTCTTTCCGTCTGCTGTCTCAGCAGTAACTGTGGCCTTTCCTACGCCGACAGCAGAAGCAACGCCGCTATCCGCGATCTCTACCACTTTTTCATCACTGGTAGTCCAGGTGAGTGTCTTATCGGTTGCTGTCTCCGGCAGAACCTCTGCCTTAAAGGAATAAGACTGCCCCTGATACATATTCATTGCCGTCTGATCCAGAGTAACTGATTCCGTATGGATATTTACATACACACGGCAGACCGCACTCTGTCCATTCTCGGCTGTTGCCGTGATATCCGCAGTTCCTTCCTTGACCGGTGTAATATTACCATTGCTGTCCACCGTTGCAATACTCTGATCACTGCTGCTCCAAGTAATATCCTGGACTGCCTCTATCGGATTTACCTTTGCTGTGAGCTTTGTTGCCTCGTCGCCAACAAATAATTTCAACTCTGTCTCGGAAAGCTCTACCCCCTCCGCATCCGGCACGTATCCTTTTTTGACAGTAACCTGACAGGCATCAGATCTTCCGCTTACCATACTCTTGACGGTAATAACGGCATCGCCCTCTCCTACTGTCTTTGCATGACCGGAAACAGAATCGACAGTTACCACCTCTTCATTGCTGGAAGTAAATCGATAAACATCACCTTTTCCGGAATTCTCTTTCAATAGCTTTGCATTATCATCACTATACTGTGTTTCATCGACTTTAAGATCAAAGGTTTTGTCCACATCGATACCAACATGGTTTCGGTCGAGACTGATTCTGTCCAGAGGAATCCTGACGGCCACCTTACACTTTCCTTCCTGTCCGGAGCTTGTTTTCAGAGAGAGAGTTACATCATCTCCCAGATCAAGTGCTACCAGCTTCACAGTAGAAGTACCAATCTTCGCACCATCCTCAGATACTTCGCTGTCCGGAGCCGGAGTTCCCTCCAGCTTTGCGGTCTTAGTATCCTCCAGCTCCCACTCAACCGTATCAGTAGTTTCCTTTGTATTATCCTCTGCCTGATAAGATGCTTTGAGACTTACCTCCTCCGAAGAACCATATGGCAGATAAAGTACATTTTCTTTTGCTTCCTGGATCAGACGATCGGACGAAAAATCGATCACCTTGATTGGATTCTGTACCACATAGATCTTATAAAGCTGGGATACCAGCAGGGTAATGTCTGCATCATTTAAGGATGTAGTATTATTCTCTGCCTGTTTGTCTCCTGATAACGGAATCGCTCCCGTAACACGGGCACGTACAACCGGTTTGTCCTTCTCTCCAATCTTCTTGCCATAGATGGAGATTCCATCATAATTTCCTGCATCATCACTGATGCGTTCTACGGTAATATATTCGCTCTTATCCTTATTTTCTTCTTTTAACAGATCCGCCGGCTTCTCTGTGTCACTCTGGTTCTCTTTCTCCTCTGTCATGGTAACCGTCATACCTCTGACATCCTTGAAATTATTGACACAGTTGAAATCCAACTCATTGGACTGCTTATAATAAATGTTCTGATCCTTTGTATCCGGATTACCACTGATAGTGATCCTTCCCTTGGCATAACCGGCAACTCCCTGGAACATGGATTTGCTCCATTCAGATGTCAATGGTACTGTTACCTTCTCCAGATTATAAGTATTGGCAAAGGCTCTGTCATTGATCTTTTTTACCTTCTCCGGAATCGTCACCTGACTCAGATTATAACAATCCTCACAGACATTTGCCGGAATCTCCTCTAACACATCTGAGTTAAAGTCGATCTCAGAAATGCTGGAATGCTGGAATGCTCCTGTTCCTATCGTCTTCAGATTCTCTGCAAATTCAAATACTACACTTGACAAGCCATTTTTCAGATCCTTTGAGGCTTCGTCATTAAAGGTGTACTGCTTTGCATAGGATACCTCCCGGAATGTTGTCTTAGAGGTTACGCTTGCAGGGATCTCCTGTGCAGTAAATGCAAAAGCATTTTCTCCAATCGTTTCCAGAGAAGACGGAAATGTAACTGCTTCCAGACTCTTGCAGGAACGAAAAGCATCAGTGCCAATCTCTTTCAACTTATTTGGCATATTAGGGCCTGCTTTCGCAGAATTCTGTGTTGCAAATCCCTGTAATGCATAGCACTCTTTAAATGCATTGCTGCCAATCTTTTCTACATTTTCCGGAAGACGCACTACTTTTAGTCCTTCAAATGGTATTTTCTTGTATATTATTGTCTGGTCTTCTGCCCCTTCATCCGGTTTCACAACCCCGTCATTGTCGGTCATCTGCTCTACCGTGTCCTCTTTGTATGGATAATTACCACATCCATAGCAGACCTCCGCCGGAAGCTCTGTCAATCCTTTACCAAAGGATATTTCCTGTAATCGGGCTGCATAACGGAATGCCCCCTCTCCGATCGAAGTAACAGAATCCGGAATCGTCACCTTGGTATAACCACGCGGCGTCATCTTCAGACAATAATCTGCACAATATCTCTCTCCTGTCTCCTCGTCCTTTTTGGTCATCTTGTAAAAACCGGTATTTTCAAATGCCTGTTTCTCAATCGTCGTCAATGTACTTGGGAAATTAATCTCCCCCTCTTTCTGCATGGTTTCATTATTATATCCAACGGTATTGAGAGACCAGCAGTATCCGAATGCATCCTCCCCGATGATTTCAAGATTTTCCGGAAGCTGTACCTTTTCCAGTACAAGATCCGCATATGTCTTTTTGATACTTGCACACTGGCTGCTTCCGAAACATTCCTTCGGGATTTCTTTCAGCTTACTACCCTCCGCAAACACGACAGAAGTCAACTGATACATTCCACGGAATGCACTTTCCTCAATAGTTGTGACACATGCCGGAATCGTCAGAGTCTTAAAATCCGCATAAGCGAATGCCCATGTTTTGATGGTAGTCAGTTTCTTAAGATCCTTTAAAAATCCCTCATCATCAATTGTACTTGCATTAAACGCACTGCCACCAATCGTTTCCAATTTACTGTCAGATGCTTTTCCATTAAAATTAACCTTCATTCCCTGAATACTGTTCAGAAAATCCTCCCAGTCCTGCCAATTCGAAAAGTCCTGTCCTTCATCTACCGAAAACTTCTGCGTGCCGGCCCACTGAAATGACTCTGCCGGAATCTCCGTGATATTGGTGGAGAGAGTAACATTTAACAGATTTCCTGCAAATTTGAAAGCCCCTGTTCCCAGAGTAGTTACTGTATTGGGCATTGTAATGCTCTGAAGATGTGACTCTTCAAATGCCTCTTTTCCGATCTCCTCCAGTTTCGTCGGAAGAACAATACCACTTGCAACTTCCGATCCGTCCTCACTTTCATCGTATAACATCGCTTTACAGAATGTTCTTTCTTTCAGTTTTGTCACCTTTGTGCTGCCAAGATCGATGGACGCGATCTTGCTGCCCTCAAAAGCACTGGCTCCAATGGAACTAATGGTTGACGGAAGCTTATTGGACTTATCTGCTCCAAATGTCAGCTTTCCGGTCTCGGAAAATGCCTGATCCAATATGTTCTGTATACTATTATCACAAAAAAATACATTTTCCAGTTTCTCACAGTTATTAAACATTCTCGCCGGTACACGATTTTTGTTGACTCCGCTGATCACCGGAACCGTTGCCTCAGTGATCGACTTACATCCGCTGAATACACCAGATCCCATCTCTGCAACGCTGTCTTTCATAGTTGCCACAGAACCATCATTCAATTTACTGCAACCGGCAAATACAGAATCACCATATGTATTGACCGAAGAAAGGTCGATATTCTGAAGACTGCTGCAGTTATTAAATGCCTGAGTCCCCAGCTTCGTGATCTTGCTTGTCATTTGTACATCCGTCAGTTTGCTGCAGCCGTTAAATTCAGAATCTCTGATCTCCGTTGCCACACAATTACTAAGATCAAGGCTTACCATCCCTCTGGCATATCCAAGCCCCTTCAGGTCGGTAACCCCCTCCGGAACCACAATGGCCGTCGTATCTGTTTCCATCAGATCCTTAACCGTTGCCGCATCTCCTTTGCCGGTAAGACCTCTCAAATATGTTAATAAAGTTGCATCGGCGATCACATCGCTATTGAGCTTCTGGCTGTCATTAATCGTTCCGGAAGCTGCCTTTGCCTTTTGCACCATACCGGAAATAATCCCACTCTGTGCAAAAGTGTCCGCTGCCGGTGTACATATTACAAGTGCGGTTGCAAGTGCAATACTCATGCAGCGTTTCATTTGTTTCCCAAAGTTCTTTTTCATGTACTCTCCTTCCTGCCCATCCGGACAATCCAACAGATTTTCTCTGTCACTCCTTTTGATTGCTTTTTATACATTTATAGTTTGTATAATTTTGCACAAATTGCTATCTATAATGATAACAAATTTATACATTATCGTCAATTAAACAATCACTTTTTATCCCAAAAAAAGGGCTTCCCTATACTTAGGGAAGCCCTTTAAAATCTAGTTTGATGTGAATCTAATCAAAGATTACTCGATGATTGTAGCAACCTTACCAGATCCTACTGTACGTCCACCCTCACGATATCAGACCGGTGTATTGCGGTATACGAATAGTGATTTTTTATGTGATTTGTGTGGAAAAATCCGGATTTTCCGTTGTGTCCGTGTGGTTTTCCGGAATTTTTGTTATCATGGTGTTATCACTGTATTTTTAGTTTTTCTGGCATATTTTTTCTTACATTCGTAATCTCTTTATTTAAATCTTTTATATATTCTTTACACACATCTATATATAATCCTGTTTTATATTCTGGTTTTTCCAAAAACTGTAATTCAATTGGATACTTTGTAATCTCCGTAAGTAACTTTACAAATATACTTTTCAAATTATTTTGACTCTCATCATCATTAAGACATACTTCTGCAACTTCTTCAAAGCCAAATACTAAATAATCTTTATTTTCTCTTTTCTCCAAATGTACATTAATCACTTTGCTTTCCTGATTCATAAATATCCTTCCTATCATAAAATGCATTTTTACCGCCCTCAAAAGTATGCATACTTTCTTGAGTCCAGTTTTTAGTGTCTGTTTCATCATTTATATTTCTAAGTTCATCATAAAAAGGATTACCAATATACGTTTTATATACTCCATTCTCATGAGTTCTTAGTATACTAATATACGGAAGTGTGCCAACTGCAATATTAGCATTATGTGTTGCTATAATTACTGTTTTTCTCCGTTTTGCAAGATCAGTTAAGTGTTTGCTGTTTACACTTCGGACAGTAGAGTGGAAAGTTCTTTAATTCGGTATCTTCTTGCATTATCGTTCGGGTTTTATTTCCACAGATAGGACATAGAACCCATTTTATAGTTTCCATATTTTTCTCAATCCTTACTTCTAAATATTATCCTACTAAATTTATAAAATTTATCGCAACGGTTTTTAAGTTTTTGCTTCTTGATTACTTAACGGCGGAAAAAGAATGTTTTCACATAGGGCTGTTGTTTACATGTCATTTTTTTGTTTTTTTAATTCTATACCCACCAGTACAACAGATAGCATAAACGCTGAAAAATCAGCAACAGGTCCCGCAAGCAATACTCCCATAATTCCGAAACGAAGCGGGAGCAGCAGGGTAAGCGGAATCA
>OLWA01000798.1_pt1 | contig 36940 bp, 35 predicted proteins | sample 1673251 | NCBI WGS metagenome assembly OLWA01 (sample SAMEA3178937, study PRJEB25190) | human gut metagenome | biome: human gut; feature: human-associated habitat; material: faeces | place: Austria | collected 2013 | reverse complement strand
TTTTGCATTATCTCTTACAGGATCATCAATAAGAAGCATTCCTGCAAGAACACCGCCTATTGCCAGGAAGATAGCTGAATTTCCGTCAGCACGTTCTTCTATCAGTTGTTTCTGCTCATCTGAAAGCGGAACATTTTCATCTTCAAAAACAAAATGTCCGGAACCGATTATAGCACGCTTTCCGTTATAATCTGTAGCGATTCCATGTGCCACAAGATACTCTACCTTTGCATGTTCTTCTTCATGCAGAAGTCCTTCTTCCCTAGCCTTATTGACTACTGCCGCCGCAACGCTATGTGGAAAATGTTCTTCAAGGCAAGCGGCTGTTCTCAACACATAATCACGCTCAAACCCGTTGAATGCGATAACATCTGTAACTTCCGGATTTGCATTTGTAAGCGTTCCTGTTTTATCAAATACAATAGCGTCCGCTTCTGAAAGTATCTCAAGATACTTTCCGCCCTTTACGAGTGCTCCGGTTTCAGCAGCTTCTCTCATAGCTGAAATAACCGAAACCGGTGTTGAAAGTTTTATAGCACATGAAAAGTCAACCATAAGAACACAAAGTGCACGGCGAAGACTGCCTGTAAGTGCCAGAGCAAGGAAAAATGCAGGAAAACTATATGGAACGATAGCGTCTGCAAGATGCTCTGCACGGCTCTGAATTCCGGCTTTGAGATTTTCCGATTCATCAATGAGTCCGATTATCTTTTGCAGACGTGAACCGTCAGAAAGACTGCGTACACAAACGGTAATCTCGCCCATTTCAACGGTAGTTCCGGCAAATACACTGTCGCCGTCTTTTTTATGAACCGGCTGTGATTCACCAGTCATTGTTGCCTGATTTACCATTGCCTCACTGTCGCAGACTGTTCCGTCAAACGGAATAACATTTCCCGCACGAACAACAACTTTATCTCCGACCTGTACTTCAGAAAACGGAACTTTAATTTCTGTACCATTATCCGAAAGCCATACATAATCTATATTAAGTGCGAGCTGCTCTGAAAGTGCAAGCTTTGTTCTTTCTCTTGTATAATCCTCAAGAAGCTCGGAAATCTGAAGCAGGAACATTACAGATGATGCAGACTTAAAGTTTTTCTGTACAAGAGATATTCCGATAGATGTCGCATCAAGTACAGATACATTCATGTTGCATTGCAGCAGGCTGTCAAGCCCCTTTAGCACATACTTTGCACCCCTGTAAATCGTCATGACATATCTTATCGGCGCCGGCACAAATCTCATAAGAAATTTTACTGCAACAGCTTTTTCAAGGCTTTTATAAAATTTCTGATCAGCCCTGACGATAGGTGACACTTCTTTTTCCTTTATGTCACATACCTTCAGATTTTTAAGATAATCCACAATTTTACTTCTGCCGCCCTTTGTGTATTCTACAAGAATACTTCCGGTCTTGTAGTTCACTTTACAAAGTGTTACACAATCAAAAGCCAAAACAGCTGATTCAAGACCACATGCCTGCTCAGGGGAAAGAAGATATTCTCTGCATCTTACTCTGAGACGGGTATATTTGTCATAAGCAATTTCAAATTTCAATTTTATTCATCTGCCTTGCTTGCATCTTCTTCAGCTGATTCTGCTGATTTTTCATCATATCTTATATCTTCTGCATCTTCCTTTATCTTTGAAAGTGATGCGGAAGCATCATCACGAAGTTTCATTCCGCTTGCAACAGTCTTTACACAGCCATCATGGAATGTCTTGCTCTTGAGGAACTTAACTCCTGCTGTAGCTACAACTACGCCCAAAGCAAAAAATCCGACTTTTTCATTTTTGATAAACTTCAACATAATTAACAACCTCTTTTTATTCAAATTTATTCAGCAAAATTCATCATAAATACCATTATACGAACTAAATTTTACTTGTTTTTCAGTATACCACAATCAGTTTGATAAGTCAATATTGTTATATAGATTATTTTCCGAATAATTTTGAAAAAAAGCCCTCTTTTTTCTCATATGGTTCAGATCTGACTCCAAGAAGCTTATAGCCTGTCGGTTCAATAACGTTTCTGATTTTATCCTCCGGAATATTGCTTTCGGAAATAATAACTGTTTCACCTTTACTATGGGACGATGTCACTTTTTTCACATTCAGTTCCCGGCGGATCGCATCATTTATATGACTTTCACACATTGAACAAGCCATTCCGTCAATTGAAAGTATAATTTTAAACATGATAAAAAAACTCCTGAAATTATTACAATTTAAGTCAGCATATGCTAACCAGTTACATTATAACTCTGCTTAATCCATTTGTCAAGTATGAAGTCCGCTTTAACAGGGATAATATAAGCGAGGTGGTTTTTTGAAATATAAAAATTTAAAGGAACTGATCTGTTCGAGCAGTTCCTCCAGAAATTATCTTTTATCTTTACCTGTTCCTGTTCAGATAAGACTGCATGAACAGGATAAATTTATCCACACTCAGTTTGAACTGAGAAAAAATGCAGAACACATTCTAAAATATGATTATGACATCTGAGCATTCACTGACTGACGCTTTTTCATTTTCGACCAGCTTACAAATCCGTAAATATCGTTTGCAAGGAAAATCACAAAGCAGATTGTTACAGAAAGATATGATATATCAGATATAGTTGCAAGTCCCCAGAGAATTATCAGTATAACATCATTTGCCGCATATGCAACAGCATAAAATTCATTTCTTCTGAATGTCAGATAAACAGCAAGAAAGCTTGTGGTTACTGAAATTGTACTTGGAACAAGGTTAGCCGTATCAAATGCTTTAAGGATAAAATAGAACAACACCGTTACTGCGACAGCAGCGACCGACATAAGAATGACTTCCGTTTTTCCTATCGTATTTACCTTTACTTCTGTTTTTTCATTGCTGTATGGATTCCTAAGCCATGAAATAAGGGCGAAAACAGCCATAGGGCCTGTCATTCCAAGATATGTTATCATTTCGCCGTAATATGCAAATGAGTAGGAAATTATTCCGTAAAGAATGCTGAAAAATATTGCAAAAAATGGTCCGAGAGGATTTCCCTTTGCGCTGAATATCAGCGATGTTGCACCGATAAGCGACGCCGCAAGTGACAGATAATTTCCGCTGCTGTCAAGCACGAAAAAAGAAAACACAATAGTAAAAACAGATATTCCCCAGAGCAGAAGTTCTCCCTTCGTAAAATTTCCGAATAATTTTCTTATTCTGTTCATAACATTCTCCTTTCCCGCCAGCGGAACAAAAAAGCATTCAACTGTATATCTTCAAAGACCTAATGACATACAGCGAATGCTTTCGCATTTTCTACCCGGTGGCAGATATATTCAACTTAAACTGGATATAGTATATCATAATCCGTCACAAAATTGCAATACACTTCTGCAACGAAAAATGTTTATACAGCTACAGATATTTTGTTTATTTATTACAGTTTTTTCTTTTTTCTTTTCCTTCTGATTCTGCTTTGAAGAAGCATTGCTCCTGCTCCCATAGCGGCTATGCCCATACCGATAAGAACGGTACTCTTTTTAAGTTTTTTTGCAGGTTTCTTTTCAATGGTATCATTTATCACTGCACTGATTTTTTCCTTATCAATAATATGCGGAGCAAGGACTGTTTCCGCATAATTGAATTCAAGATTTCCTGAAAGAACAATAAGTTTCATATGGTGCGTTCCGTCACCAAGACCCTCTTTTACATAGAAAACCTGATCAGCCTCACTTCGGCTTATGAAAATTCCTGCCGCCATTATTTTACCGTCTATCTCGATTTTAAGCCGCAGATTTTCAGATTTACCCGAAAGCATAACACAGTTACCGGTAAAATCAAATTCAAAATATTCATTGTCATTCAGATTCCCGACTGATGTGAAATTTCTGAACTGAGTTCCGGCAAACGATTTCTTTTTCCAACCCTCAGAATAACTGAATTCTCCGCACAGGCAGTCATGACACACACCATAATATGAATAACCCATGACAGGCGATACAGAAAAGTTTCTGAATATATTTTTATAGTATGCACTTCCAAGGCTTGCACGTCCTGACATCAGAACAGGCGAAGATGTTGTATACTCGCAGACAAGATTTTTGTTTACATAACAGCGTATCCTCTTTCCGAAAGCTGATATTCTGAGCTGATTCCAGTCATCTTCCCTGATTATTTCTGCTGCAGAATCTTCTTCGAGGATCTCCCCCATAAAGCAAAGCTGCCATTTTCCGTCCGGATATACTTTCAGCTGATATCCTCCGTCTGATATATGTTCCTCATCACCAATACCGCAGAATCTTACTCCTGCCGACACATAATTGTCTTCATTATTCTTTTCAAATTTTGCTTCCGTTTTAACAGAATAATTTGTCCAGCGTTCGTCACCGAAAAGTATAACAGGGTCAGACTCATGTTCCCTTTCGGAAAGAGTCTGCATAAGAACTTTCACACCGCCGCATTCGGTCAGCTCAAAAGCGCAGAACGGCTCTGATGAGAAAAGTGGCTTTACTCCCTTTTCATATGATATGGCAAAACTTCCCGCAAACGGGAGTGCAAGCGGTTTATTCTGATATTCACACTTTTTCACAGTTTCTGTCCCGTTTACATCTTCAACTGAAAGTGTTGTACAGGTCATAACAGAAAACGGCTTTACTTCGAGAGTATAGCTGTACCCTGCCGCATTCTCAGCAGGAATTATTTTATCTGCAACCCTGAACCAGTTAAGAGAATAATCGTCACTGCTGTCAGGTCCTTTTGTTTCAACACAGTAAACTACAGCGTCAGATTTATCCATATTGCGGATATTAAAACGATACTTTTTCGGTTCTTCTGAATCATTTACAAAAACAGCAGTATAATCACCGTCATCAGATATAAATACCGCATACTCGTTAGTTTCAGCATTACAGTGAAGATACTTCCATTCAGGCTTTACAAAATGTGAAAAATGAGCCGCACCCCAGAGCCCGGAGCCGAAAGAATAATATCCCGACCATGGGGTATCAGCCGTTACAAGACCTCCGGAGAATTTTCCAAGCTTTGAAAATCCTGCACTTACCGCCGGAGAATAAATATACATGGACGCACAGCTTCTGACAGCAAAAAGCATATTGTCCGTTGTGTCTGTCAGCGAATTTTCTCCGCAAAGCCCTGTGCCGTCTGCATTTACAGAAAATTCTGAAACATTTCTCGTTACTGTTTCGTTACAGCACCATATTTCCTTGCCGTATCTGCCGTTAAGGATTGCCATATTTTCGCTGCTTTCAGCAGATGAATATCCGACCGCACAAACTGCTTTTCTCAGCTCCTCGTCATGTATCATCAATCCGCTGATATGTCCGTCAGGAGTGTCATACACAGCCGCTTTGATTTTGCTCATGTCATAGCCGCACAGCATTTCCTTTTGCAGACGATTGCTGAAAAATTTCAGCAATCCGGCTGTTCTGTTGCCATATCCGGCAGCATCAAAACTTATAAAATCCGCTTTAAGTCCGTATTTTTCAAAAACCGTATCAAGAATTTTTTTACAGCGTACATACTCTTCCTCAAAAAAATCTTCATTATTTTCACAGGTACTTAAAGGCTTGCGGAAATATATTTCTGATGTAATATCACTGTTTATACTTTTTACATCTGCTGCAAAAGCAAAGCTGAAATCCTCTGCATTCCTTTCCGCTTCGGTTCTGATATGTGTAAGTCCCGCACCGTAGTTTTTCCCGAAAAGGCTCAGAAGAATCTCCCTGTAAGTTTCAGGAAATTTTATTTTATAGTCTGCCAGAAGTGAAACCTCACAACTGCGAACTGCCGCGCCCAGTCCCCTGAAAAAAGACTCAGGCGAATTTCCGTCAATAAGAACTTCTTTCATAGAATCGTCCATCATCCGTCCCTCCTTACTTTTTCAGCTCAGCAATAAGAAACTTTATCTTCTTTCCCTCTTCAGTAAACATTTTTTCATGCTCTGTAACATAATTCTGTGACATATATTCACTGCTGTGCAGGTCATATGTTTTGAACTTTATTTCAAATCCTGCATCTTCAAAATACTGAAAAGATTCATTAAAAAGGTCATCATCATCGGTCTTGAACCAGATATCGCCATTTAAAAATGTCTTGTACTTTTCAAGCTGACGAAAATGTGTCAGACGTCTTTTCTTATGTTTCGGTTTCGGCCATGGATTGCAGAAATTTATATATATTCTGTCTATCTTATCCCCTTCATCAAAAACATTATCTATCTGTTCGATATTTTTTATAAAAATCCTTATATTGTCCATAGGGATTTCTTTTTCTTTATAAGCCGCTTCAAGCTTTCTTTTTGCAAGAACAAGCATCTCATTTTTTATATCAACTGCTATGTAGTTTTTATCCGGATTTTCCGGTGCCGCCTGTGAAATGAATCCGCCCTTGCCGCAGCCGAGTTCAAGATATATCGGAGCATCATTTTTAAATTCTTCTCTCCACTTTCCTTTGAGTGTTTCCGGCTCATTTATACAGAAATCACACGCTTCAAGTTCAGGCTTTGCCCATGGCTTGCATCTTATTCTCATAGTAATCAAAAGTCTCCTTTATCCAAAAAAATTTACACATTTTTATTATAACACAAAATCATAAAAATATCACCTGTTTTTCAATAAAAAAATATTGACACCTGTCCCCGGCATGATATAATATAAAAAGAAATTAAAAATAAAGGACTGAATTTTAATGAATGATTTTGCAAAAACTATTCCCTATCAGAAAGCCGGAATATCTCCTGACGGTCTGAATGCATCAATTGAACCGGTTGTTCTGAAACCCTCAAAGGAAATGGCTTTCAGGAAGCGTCCTGCGGTTATTGTATGTGCAGGCGGCGGGTATGAATTCCTGTCTGATCGTGAAACACAGCCGGTGGCCATGAGATTTGCCTCCTATGGTATAAATGCATTTATTCTCAGATACAGTGTTCGTGTAAAGTTTCCGACAGCTCTTCTCGAACTTGCCGCCGCTGTAAAATACGTCAGAGAAAATTCTGAAAGGTTTGACATTGATCCGGAAAAGATTCTTGTCTGCGGATTTTCAGCAGGCGGTCATCTGTCAGCAAGCCTCGCCACACTCTGGAACAGCAGTTATCTTGCACAGTTTCTGGACAATCCTGAGCTGTCCAGACCAAACGGTGTTATACTTTCATACCCTGTAATAACATCCAGCAAATACCGCCACCAGGGCTCTGTTGAAAGCATTCTTGGAAAGAATCCTTCACCTGAAATACTTGAACTGGTTTCACTCGAAAAACAGGTAAACGACCAGACCCCGAAAACATTTATATGGCATTGTGCAGATGACAAAAACGTTCCTGTTGAAAATACCATTGATTATGTAAAAGCTCTCAGCAGTCATGGTATTTCATTTGAATGCCATATATTCCCGCAGGGCGGACACGGACTTGCACTTGCTGATGAATCCACAGCCGGACGTGAAAGTCATATAAATCCGGTATGTGCAAAATGGGCTGACCTTGCCATAGACTGGGTCAGAAGAGAATTTATGAAAAATCATTCATAAATTGTTATATTTTAATGTTTTTTAATGCTACTTGCAAAAAAGTTTTATTTATGTTATAATGTTCTTTACTGAAATAAAATATAGGAGAGAGTAAAAATGTTTAAAATAGTTAACAAGCGTGTGCTTAATCCTTCAGTTGTACTGATGGATATTGACGCTCCTTTTATTGCCAAGAAAGCAAAAGCCGGTCAGTTCATTATTTTCAGAATTGACGAACACGGTGAAAGAGTGCCACTTACAATTGCTGATTACGACCGTGAAAACGGAACTATCACAATTATTTTCCAGATTGTAGGAAAATCAACAGAACATCTTGCAAAGCTCAATGCAGGAGATTCACTCCTTGACGTTGCAGGCCCTCTGGGAATCCCTACACACATTGATGAAAATGTAAAAAAAGTCTGCGTTATCGGCGGCGGTGTCGGCTGTGCTATTGCATACCCACAGGCTAAGGAACTCTTTGACAGAGGAATTGACGTTGACGTTATTGCAGGCTTCAGAAGCAAGGACATTGTAATCCTTGAAGATGAATTCAAGAAAAAGTGTAATAATCTTATTGTCTGTACAGATGACGGCAGCTACGGCAAAAAAGGCTTCGTAACAGACGCTCTCAAGGAACAGATTGAAAACGGAAGCAAATATGATGCTGTTATAGCAATCGGCCCTGTACCTATGATGAAATTTGTCTGTGCAGTTACAAAGCCATACGGAATCAAGACTATCGTTTCACTCAACCCTATCATGATTGACGGAACAGGAATGTGCGGCGGATGTCGTGTAACAGTTGGCGGAAAAATCAAGTATGCTTGTGTTGACGGTCCTGACTTTGACGGTCACGAAGTTGATTTCGATGAACTTATGAAAAGAAATTCTACATACAGAGAGCAGGAACATGCCTGCCGTATGATGAATATGAAATAATACGGGAGGAAATAATAAAATGGCAAATATGGCATTAAAAAAGGTTTCTATGCCTGAACAGGATCCAAAGGTCAGAGCAAGAAATTTTGAAGAAGTTACACTCGGTTACACAAAAGAAATGGCTATGGAAGAGGCTACACGTTGTCTTAACTGTAAGAACAAGCCTTGCGTTTCCGGCTGTCCTGTTGGTGTAAGAATTCCTGAATTCGTTGCACAGGTTGCTAAGGGTGACTTTGAAAAAGCTTATGAAATAATTACATCTACAAACTCCCTCCCTGCTGTATCAGGTCGTGTATGTCCGCAGGAAAATCAGTGCGAAGGCAAGTGCGTAAGAGGTATCAAGGGCGAACCTGTCGGAATCGGACGTATGGAAAGATTCGTTGCTGACTACATGATAAAGCATGGTACAGCTGCTCCTTCAAAGCCTGAACCAAACGGACATAAAGTTGCTGTTGTTGGTGCTGGTCCTGCCGGTCTTACCTGTGCGGGTGACCTTGCAAAACTCGGCTACCAGGTAACAATCTTTGAAGCTTTCCACACAGCAGGCGGCGTTCTGATGTATGGTATTCCTGAATTCAGACTTCCGAAGAATATCGTTCAGAAAGAAATTACAAAGCTCAAGGACCTCGGCGTTGAGATAATGCAGGATATGGTTATCGGTAAGGTTCTTTCCGTTGATGAAATCATGGATATGGGCTATGAAGCTGTATTCATCGGTTCAGGTGCGGGTCTTCCAAGATTTATGGGTATCGAAGGCGAATCACTTATCGGTGTATGCTCAGCTAACGAATACCTCACAAGAATCAACCTTATGAAGGGATATCTTGATGATTATGATACACCTGTAATCAAGTCTAAATCTGTTGCAGTTGTCGGCGGCGGTAACGTTGCTATGGACGCTGCAAGAAGTGCATTGAGAATGGGCGCTGAACACGTTTACATTGTTTACAGACGTTCAGAAGAAGAAATGCCTGCAAGAAAGGAAGAAGTACACCACGCTAAAGAAGAGGGTGTTGAATTCCTGAATCTTAATAATCCTGTCAAGATTGTTGCTGATGAAAACGGCAGAGTCTGCGGAATGGAATGTATCAGAATGGAACTTGGCGAACCTGACGAAAGCGGCAGAAGAAGTCCAAGTCCTGTTGAAGGTTCAAATTATATGCTTGATGTTGATACTGTTATTATGTCTATCGGTACATCACCTAACCCACTCATCCGTACTACAACTCATGGTCTTGAAGCTAACAAGAGAGGCTGTCTTGTTGTAAATGAAGATATGCTCACTACTAAGGAAGGTGTCTATGCCGGCGGTGACGCTGTAACTGGTGCTGCAACTGTTATTTTAGCAATGGGTGCAGGTAAAACTGCTGCAAAATCCATTGATGAATATATCAAATCAAAATAATGGAGGTTAATGTATGCAGGAAATTTTTGGTTCACTTTCAGTGATGTCCAATAACTCAACAGGAAGTATGCTGACAACACTTGTACTTCCAATGGTTCTGATTATTTTCTTTTTCTATTTTCTTCTCATCAGACCACAGAAGAAAAAGGATAAAGAAGCCAAAACAATGAGAGAAAACATTCAAATTGGCGATGAAATAATGACAATCGGTGGTATTGTTGGAATCGTTGTTAAAAAAAGTGAAGATACTGTTGTTATTGAAACAGGCGGAGATAAAAGTAAACTTCGCATCAAGAACTGGGCTGTTCAGGAAAACATTACACTGACTGAAAAAGCAAATGCTGCAAAAGCTCAGAAGGCTGCTGAAATAATGGAAGCCAGAAACAAGAAAAAAGAACAGAAAAAAAATAAGTGATGTTTATTCCTTGCTGAATTGGTAAAATTTGGCAAGGAAATTTTTTGGAGTAAATAATGAAAAACACTTACATTCCTACGGATATGGAAATAATCTATTTTGAAACTGAAGATATAATTACAACCTCAGATTTAAATTTACCGGAAGTTGATATTGAGAATTACAATGAATAAAAAAGAGAGCAGTTATGCTCTCTTTTAATTTTTTAAAATCTCCATTTGCTCATATGGAAGATCCTTAAATCCCTTTGAAGCATAAAGTTTTCTTGCCGATTTATTACATTCGGTAACTTCCAGTCTGAATCGGGACGCAGTTTTATATTTTTCAAGGACAAAATCAATAAGTTTAGAACCTATTCCATTCCCTCTGTATTCAGGACACACATAAATTTCATCAAGCCATATGACAATCCCTCCGGATTCATTTGAATATGTGATTGCAAGTAAAATATATCCGGTAATTTCATTATCCTTTTCATATACAAAAGCATCAGCATATTCACTTCCGGAAATAATCAAGTCAAAGGTTCTAAGAATATTTTCAACAGGTATTTCATGTGCAACGCAATCCATGCTATAAAAATCCCTGCACATTTCAATAAACTTATACTTATCATGTTCACAAAGTTTTCTTATCATAATTCCCTCCAGAATATAAACGAAAAACAGCAAGTGAACTTAATCACTTGCTGTTAATTAACAAAGTATAACCAAAAGTTATTATTCCTTTACACCGCCAAGTGCAACACCTTCAACGATGAAACGTGAAAGGAGCAGATAGATGATAACAACAGGAATGATAGAAAGTGCGATACCGGCATAAATTACACCATAGTCAGCGATTTTATCATTTGACTTAAGCATGTTGATCATCATTGGCATTGTGAGCTGATTAAACTTACGAGAAACGAGAATCATTGATGGCTGATAGAAGTTGTTCCAGTTAGCAATGAAAGCGAAGATTGCCTGTACGGCAATAGCTGGCTTCATCATAGGAATAGCTATAGTCAGGAATGTTCTGAACTCACCACAACCGTCAATTCGAGCAGCTTCGACAATGTCAAGCGGGAATGAAGACTTCAGATACTGTCTCATAAAGAAGACAATAGGTGGAGCAGCGATTGTAGGAATAATCAGTGGAATGAATGAGTCTGAAAGACCTAATTTAATCATGAACTGCAAGAAACCAACAGATGTAACCTGCATAGGAACCATCATTACAGCGAGAATAAATGTAAACGCAGGTCCTCTGAGTTTGAAGTCATATACACACAGACCATATGAAGTAAGTGCTGAGAAGAATACGCTCAGAACTGTTGAACAGATAGCGATAATAGCACTGTTCTTGAAACCAACATATGGATCAAACTGATAAAGACCATTTGTCATAAGTTCCTTAACGTTTCTGGCAAGCTGACTGCCCGGCAGGAAAGATACAGAACTAATGATATCAACGTGGCTTCTTGTAGAGTTGATAATCAGAATGTAAATAGGTACAAGACACACCAGTGTTAACAGAATGCAGACAATAAACAAAACTATGGACTTAGCACGAAGCTTGGCAGTATAGTTTTCATTTGCTTTACTCATATTTCCATACCTCCTAATCCCTTCTGCTTAGCTTTCATAGCTTTCATATTAGCTTTTCTTTCTTTTTTCTTCGCAATTTCGTCTTTATCGCGATTCATATAGAAAGTAATAGAGCCAAGTAAGATTGTAATCAGGAAGAGGATAACAGATGCTGCAGCTGAGAATCCGTAGTTCGGATTCGGCATTTTTTCACGGAAATGTTCATAAATGAATACAGCAACAGTCTTTGTATACTGGTTTCTCTGTGTACCCTTTATGTACATATAAGGAATATCGAACATCTGTAAACCACCGATCATAGATGTAACCAGTGTATAAAGCATCATAGGTCTAAGAAGCGGAAGTGTAATCTTCCAGAAAATCTGACCACTGCTTGCACCGTCAATATTAGCGGCTTCAAATAATGATGGATTCAATCCCATAATACCAGACATAAGCATGATCATAGTATTACCGAACCACATCCAGCACTGAATAAACATTATCATGCCTCTTGACTGCCAAACACCTGTTACGAATTTAATAGGAGCATCAATAAGACCAGCACTTAAAAGAAGGTTATTGATCGGACCATATTTAGATTCTGCAAAAAGTGAAAGGAAGAGAGCTGCAACAGATGCAGCAGTAATAATATTCGGCATGTACATTACTACTTTAAAAAATCCCTTGCCTCTGATTTTCAGTTTAGCGTCTGTGAACCAAACTGCAAGTGCGAGGGAAAGAATAATCTGTGGAATAAAGTTACCTACCCAGACAATGAATGTGTTTCCAAGTGTCTGGAAAAATGTTTCATGAATAGCTGATGCTGTACGACCCATACCTGTTCCGAAAAGCAAAGCCTGGAAATTTCCGAGTCCGATAAATTCATCAACTTTTTTACCATTTCCGTAAACGGAAAGAATAAATGTGTTAATCAAAGGCCAAAGCTGGAAAAAACAATACACCAAAAAGAAGGGTAAGATAAAGAAATAACCGTATTTAGCATAGCTGATTGAACGAATATTTCTTTGCGCAGCAGATGCCATAAAGTACACCTCTCTCTAAGAAATCAGATTAATAATACATATCTACGGGATGGAAAGTCCATCCCGTAGCATGTTTTTAAATAATGCAAATCAAATAAATTAAATTATTCAACTGTAATATCTGTTACGGATTCAGCAACTCTGTCCTTGAAATCATTGATACAAGCAGCAGCGTCAGCTGTTTCACCAGCACAGTAAGCATTTACAGCATCAAGGAATGCCTGCTTAATAGAAGCATCGTATGGAGTGATAAGTCCGTTAAGGTTGATTGCCTTAGCAGCTTCGTGAAGTACTGCGAACTGATCCTGACCACCGAGAAGTGGGTTGCTGTTTGAACCTTCGTCAACGATCTTCTGCATTACGTTCATGTTGTTTACATACTCTGGCTTGCCAAGAGCATATTTTTCCATAGATGTTTCATCAATTGTGAAGTAGTTGATGAAGTTTGCAGCCATGTCAGCGTTATCTGTCTTAGGTGATACGCAGATCCATGTACCGCCCCAGAAGTAAGGTGTAGGACCCTGGCAAACGTTCCACTTGCCATATGTAGCTCCGCCTTCGCCGCCTGCAGCTGAGAGAAGGATAGATTCGCCGAAGCCCCATGTTGATACAAAGTAACCCATTGTATCGTCTGTCTGGCCTGCAGCCTTCCATTCGTCTGTCCACTGGTTGAGCTCTGTTACATAGCCATTGTCTCTCATGTTCTTAGCGAGGTCAATGAATGTGTTGCAGAAGTCATCGATCTGGAGCTTGTCGTCTACAACCCATGGTGTAGATCTGTTAGCTGCGAATGCCTGCCAGATACCACCGAGTGTTGTTGTAAGAGCTGTCTTGTTGCTTGAAGCCTCAGCAACTTCCTTACCTGTAGCCTGGAACTTATCCCAGTCAGAAACCTTAGCCTGCATTTCTTCAGGTGTCTTAACGCCGAGGTATGATTCAGCGAGGTCTGTTCTGTAGCACCAGCCACCAGGAGCAGCCTGCCATGAAACGCCCTTGATTACACCGTTGGAATCCTTACCGATATCCATTGTGTAAGCGTACTGACCAGCGAATGAATCGTCTGTGAAACCGAGGTCAGACATTGGAGCTGTAGCAGAGTCATCATTGATGTACTTAAGAGCCCAGTCAGCTTCAACCATGAAGATATCAACGTCAGAACCGCCGAGGAAGTACTGATCATACTGAGCAGAAGCTTCACCGCCGCCAACACCGAAGTTTACAAAGTTGATCTGTTCGTCTGTGTAACCTGTGTCGCCCTTCCACATATCGAGCATAGCGTTAACGTCATCAGGTGTCCAGCAAAGGATTGTGAACTTGTCACCACCTGTTGGAAGTGAGCCTGAATATGTGAATTCGCCTGAAGCTGCTGAAGAATCAGCTGTAGAAGATTCAGCTGCTGAAGATTCAGCTGCTGAAGAAGATTCAGCTTCAGAAGATGATGATGAAGATGAAGATGATGAGCTGTCACCACCGCATCCTACAAATGCTGTTGCAGAGATTGCAAGAGTAGCAACCAGTGCTAATGTTCTTTTTAACTTGTTCATGGGTAGTTTTCCTCCTTAAAAATTATATTATATTTTAGAAAATAAAATATAATAAGCTTGTTTGATTTTATGAAAACCGTCAAATGTGCTTGACAGTGTTTCCCTTAATTAAATGACCGCTTACAATGACATTTTTCCGGTCTGCCGGAATTTCTTCCTTTTTAATTATCTTTATCAGCATTTCTGCCGCCGCACGTCCTATTTCATACGCATCCTGATAATAAGTTGTAAGCGTTGGTGTAATAATCTGAGTCATAAAAATGCCGTCATATCCTATAATGGATATATCGTCCGGAACACTTTTCCCAACCTTTTTTGCCGCATTTATTGCTCCGATTGATGAAACATCGTCCGGAAGCAGTATGCATGTAGGCGGATCAAAAAGTTTAAACATTTCCAGAACCAGTTTTTCAGTAAGTGCAGCATCAAGATGCTTCCCCTGTCTGAAATAATCCGGCTGAACCTGAAGACCCAGTTTCTTCATTGTATCAATATAAGAATTAAGTCTCATGGTCGTAACCTGTGAACTGTCACCGTATATGTAAGCAATTTTTTTATGACCGCATTCATAAGCGTACTTAACCAGTGTTTCAATACCCTTTTCATTGTCAGACGTAACTGAATAACCGTTTTCACTTTTAAAGTCAATGGAAACAAACGGAACATCGCTTCCCATAAGTTTTCTGACTCCACGTCCGTAAAAATCAACACACGCAGCCAGAACACCATCAACCTTGCGGTACAGACAATGATCATAATAAGACATCTGACTTCCGCCGATCTGTCCGCTTATAAAAGTTATATCATATCCGAGTCTGCCTGCCTCAACTCTGAAACCGTCCAGAACAACTGAGAAAAAGCAATGCGTCAGACCGCTTTTAGCTTTGTCATCAAGTAAAACGCCCAGATTAAAGGTTTTATTTGTTTTCAGCGCCCTTGCCTGTACATTAGGAAAATATCCGAGCCTTTTGGCTGTTTCACATACAAGCCTTTTAGTAGCTTCACCTACGTCATTATGGTTATTAAGTGCTTTGCTGACAGTAGCAATTGAAACGCCGCATTCTTCAGCAATGGTCTTTATTGAAACCATATTATGTATCCATCGCCCCTCATCACGTTCATACCGTATCTGATTCCACCAGCATCAAACATGTGAAAATGGAAAAATATTAGAACGCTTTCGTATCAATAATATACAATACTCACAACAAAAAGTCAATGCCTAACACCAATCCTTAATATTTTTTTAGCGAATTTAACATTTTTTGTGTATGTTTTTTAGCTAAAATAACGAATAAAAAGCCGCTTTGTGAATATAGTTACAAAACGGTAAAAACATCAACTTCATCAATTTTTTCATAAAATCCGGATGCTTTTTGTCGCTTTTAAACATTTATTTTCCATTTTCTTTTAGTCATATTCATAATAATGTGCATAACATTAAAATTATAACTATTGAACCGGTTGTTCATCTGTTTCCACGACCTGAACATAGTCTAAAATTCCAGCCAGTTTATTTTCCGTCATTCCCTCAGCATAAAGCAGTTCATACACATTTGTAAACCCGCCGATAAGTTCACGGAGTTCAATAATATTCTCAGCTGTTTCTTCATCAATATCAGGCAGAAGCATAAAATCCTCAGCCTTTGCCTCATTTATATCTATTACCGGTATTTCCTCCGGCTGTTCATCTTCATTCGCGTTCGACTCATCGGGTTTGTCCGAAATTTTCTCATCGGCAGTTTCATCCGTTCCATCTGTCTGATACTGTTCCCTCAAAGACATTGTCCATTCATATTCCTCATCTGAAATTGTTACATATATATGCTCACAGATATCATTATATGTTTTTTCACCTATACCGCTGACATTCATTATTTCGTCTGTTTCAAGGAACAAACCGTATGTGTTTCTGTATTCAATTATTTTCTCTGCCGTAGCATTTCCTATGCCTTTAAGTTTTACAAGCTCATCTTCTCCGGCATGGTTTATATCAACATAAACATCCTCTTCCGGTGTTTTTACTGTTGTTTTCCTGCCAGAACCTGATCTTGCTGTTCTTCTCTTTCCCGCCTTTCTGGTACGGCTGGATTTTGGCTTTGCAGTCTTCTTCGGCTTTGATGTCTGAGCTGGTTTTTCAAGACTGTCCGGAGATGAACTCTGAGATTCCCAGAACTGATAGCTGTCAGTTATAACAGGAGATTCCTTTTTATCCGTCCGAAAAATAATAAGAACAAAGAAAGAAATTATAAGTACAAATGATATTGAAAAATAAATTATCGCCTTCTTTTTGTTCATAAACGTTTCTTCTCTTTCAAGGAAATATAATCATACCACATAAAATTTTATCGGCATATTCCGACATTATTAAACACTTTTTTCATTTATTTTTTTATTATCGCTCAAATCCATTGACTTTTTTACCATGTGCAAATATAATTAAGTAGTTAATATTCTTTTTGGAGGTCTTTTAATGATAACAACAGCAGTTGCAGAAACTCTGGCATCAACAACGCAGACAGAGGTTTCAACAGATTCTATTGAAGCAATAATATCAAGTGCAATAAACAGCTCTGCCGAAGAAACTGACAAGCTTCAGATAATATTAAGTGCACTCGGCAATAAATTTAAAGATTCGCTGCCCTCAATAGCCCTTGCGGCGGTAATTTTTATTCTCGGCGTTATAATAACGAGAATTATTCTGAGACTGTTCAGCAAGTTCATGGGAAGAACAAGTGCCGATATGGCAGCGACCTCATTTTTAAGGTCACTCCTTAAAATTCTTCTTTACATTATAAATGTAATAATTACACTTTCTATTCTGAACATTCCGATGACTTCTATCATAGCTGTTCTGAGTGCTGCCGGACTTGCCGTAGGACTTGCCCTTCAGAACAGCCTGTCAAACCTTGCCGGAGGATTTATAATCCTGTTCTCCAAACCGTTTAAGGCGGGGGACTTTGTTGAAACAAACTCAGCCTCGGGTACAGTACAGAGTATCAGCATATTGTATACAAAAATACTGACACTTGATAACAAAACGGTTTACATACCAAACGGAAAGGTTGCCGATTCGCAGATAACCAATTACAGCGAACAGGACAAACGGCGTGTTGATATGGAATTCGGAATCAGCTATTCGGACGATGTGGAACGTGCCAAAGATATAATTCTTAAACTTGCCGCCAAACACGAACTGATTCTCAATGAACCTGAACCGCCTTTCGTAAGGCTTGGAAATCAGGCCGAAGACAGCCTTCAGATAATCGTAAGAGTATGGACGGCAACTGAAAATTACTGGCAGGTAAAATTTGACTTTATAGAAATGGTTAACAACGCATTCAATGATAACAATATAACCATACCGTTCAGACAGCTTGATGTACATATTTCATAAAGGAGCATTTTTAAGATGAGTACTGAAAACACACAAAGTCCGAATACACCCCAGCCTGCTCCGGAAGCTCACAAAAAGAAATCACGAAGCGGCTGTATATCAAGGCTTGCAAAAATTATACTCATTTTATTTGTTGTATGGTGGTTTAATAATTGTACAATTAAAATAACTAAAGAAGAAATAGCCTCGGATAAGGTGAAAAATGAAATTAAAATTGCGGTTCTAAGCGATCAACATGCGTCTGATAAACCCTTTGCAATCAGTAATGAACGGATTATTGATAAAGTAAACAAAATAAATCCGGACGTTGTATGCGTTCTGGGTGATATGCATTCAAGCAACGCCTCCGAAAATGACAAACAAATTTCAATGAATCTTATGACAGACATTGTAAGCAGCGGATATAAACTTTATTTTGTTCTCGGTGAACATGATGACCGTCATAATTCATATGTATCAAAAATGGAGAAAAACGGAATTGATGTGCTTGACCAGGAATCCAAAACTATAAAGATAAAGGACAGCGAGGTTACTTTTTACGGAATAAGCAATGCTTATTTTTCACCGACATTTGATCTGAACAATGAATTTGACATCGACAGAAAAAAATTCAACGTTCTCCTTGCACATATTCCGATGTACAGCGACTATGAAAAATTCGGTGCAGACCTGACACTTTGCGGCGATACGCATGGCGGAGTGATACAGGTTCCGTTTCTCGGCCCTGCATATTACAATGGCAAAATCCTTCCGGAACTTTTTGACGGAAGTGAAAACGTTTATGATAAAGGTCTTTTCAAATATTCCGGAGGATATATATTTATAACATCCGGAATCGGCAATTATCCCGTACCTGCGAGGTTTAACAACCGTCCTGAAATAGGTGAAATCATCATAAAACCTGAATAAAATAAACTTTTTGAAGATATTTTACTGTTTTTTGTTTTAATTTGATTTTTTTCTTGCAAAATGAAAAAAAATAGTGTATAATAATAGTCATGTATTGATTAAATTTTAACATAGGAGAGTGCTGTTATATGGATTTAATGACTTTGTATTCCATGGCTGAAAAATTAGGCATCAGCTATGTAACCGCTGTTGTCATTACGGGTCTGAGCGTTGTTTTCCTGGCGCTTATACTTCTGATCATTTTTGTTTGGGCATTCGGTAAGATCTTTACTGCAAAAAGCAACAAGAAATCTGCACCGAAGGACGCTCCGAAGCAGCCGCAGACAAAACCTGTTTCTGCACCGGCAGCTGCACCTGCACAGGCTGAAAATGAACAGGACGAAATTATTGCCGTAATCTCTGCAGCTGTGGCCGCAATCGGTCAGGCAGAAGGAAAAACCTACAAGGTAAAATCTGTCAGAGCTGTAAGAAACAAGCCTTCAAGATCTGTATGGTCATTGGCTGGTATTCAGAATGATACAAACCCATTCTGAAAAGCGTAATAATTAAAGGAAAGGATTTTATTTTATGGGTGAAGTACTAAGAATATTTGTAGATACCATAAAAGATCTTGCTCTTTCCAGTGGTATAGCTCATATGGACTGGAAAAGCGGAGTAATGATTATTATATCATTCATTTTTATGTATCTCGCAATTGTAAAACAGTTTGAACCGCTTCTTCTTCTGCCGATTTCATTCGGTATGTTCCTCACAAACCTTCCTGAAGCCGGAATGTATCATCCGGAACTTTGGGCAAATGCCTCAAATATAGATTTCGGGCAGGTTCTGCACGAGGGCGGATTGCTTGATATTCTGTATATGGGTGTTAAGCTGCAAATTTATCCACCGCTTATCTTCCTTGGTATCGGTACAATGACAGACTTCGGTCCGCTTATTGCAAACCCGAAGAGCTTCCTTCTCGGTGCTGCTGCACAGGCTGGTATCTTCCTTACATTTATCGGTGCTGCGCTTCTCGGATTCTCAGCTGCTGAATGTGGTTCTATCGCTATCATCGGTGGCGCTGACGGTCCTACAGCTATTTACGTTTCAAGTAAACTGCTCAGCGGCGGAGGCTATAAGATAAGCACAGGTACAATCGCTCTTGCGGCGTATACATACATGGCTCTTGTACCGGTTATTCAGCCGCCTATCATGAAACTTCTCACAACTAAAAAAGAACGTGCTATAAAGATGCCTCAGCTCCGTCAGGTTTCAAAGACAGAAAAGATCATCTTCCCTATCGCCGTAACACTTATTGTTGCACTTCTCGTTCCTTCGGCTGCTCCGTTGGTTGGTATGCTCATGCTTGGTAACCTCTTTAAGGAAAGCGGAGTGTGCAGCCGTCTGGTTGATACAGCTCAGAACGCTCTGATGAATATTATCACAATCTTCCTCGGTGTTTCTGTTGGTGCTACAACTCAGGCTGACAAGATCATTAACATTGAGTTCGGTAAAGTTATCGTTCTCGGCGTTATTGCATTCTGCGTTGGTACTGCTGCCGGTGTTGTATTTGGTAAAATCATGTGCAAGGCAACAGGCGGTAAGGTTAATCCGCTTATCGGTTCTGCCGGTGTTTCTGCCGTTCCAATGGCTGCCCGTGTTTCACAGAAAGTCGGTGCAGAAACTGACCCTACAAACTTCCTGCTTATGAATGCTATGGGTCCTAACGTTGCCGGTGTTATCGGTTCTGCTGTTGCAGCCGGTATCCTCCTCAGCGTAATCTGATAAAAAATTATACATAATATAAAAATAACCGGTTTACATACCGGTTATTTTTTTACAATTTTTTCACTTGACGTTTAATGAGATTTGGCTTATAATATATATGCATAAAAATTTTTTCGAGGTGATAAAATGCTGACAGCTGTTGGCTCAAAGAAAAACATTATGGAACTTCCGTTTTACAGCTGTATCTCTGATATATATGAGAGCGATGAAGTTCAGAAACTTGGCGAAATTACTCATCACCTTTATACTACAAGACTTCAGCACAGTTTAAATGTTTCTTATTATAATTATATTGTATGTAACTTTCTTGGCTTTGATGCTGTTTCTGCTGCAAGGGCGGGAATGGTTCACGATCTTTTTTACTATGACCGGAAGGAACGTGCAAAGCATAAGGTTCATGGCGAAAAATCCCATTGTGCATATCATCCTGAAGTTGCCGCTGAAAATGCAAGTGAATCATTTGATATAAGCACACTTGAACGTGATATAATTATAAAGCATATGTGGCCTGTTACTTTGAAGTTACCTAGGTACAAGGAAAGCTATGTTATAGTTTTTGTTGATAAGTACTGTGCAGTAATGGAACTGGTTTCACCAAAATATCAGATGCTCAAAAACAAATTCAGACATTTCAGACATTCTGTTCAAAAGTAAAAGGGACGCTAAAGCGTCCCTTTTTTATTACATATGTTCAACGACTATCTTGCCATCTTTGGCAGTTACGCCTATTCCGGTAATGTTTCCGTTTGCTTCAATAATTATATCAGCAATTTTGTTTTCTATATCCTGTCTTATAACTCTTCTTATATCTCTTGCACCGTAACTCTTACCAAATGATTTTTCAGCAACAAGTTCAAGTGCCGCCTGATCATATTTGAATATAATATTCTTTTCAGCAAGCGGTTCCTTCATCTCATCAAGAAGAAGTCCTGCAATAGATGCAAAATTTTCCTTTGTCAGCGGTCTGAACACAATTATTTCATCAATACGGCTGATAAATTCCGGTCTTAGGAAGTCTCTCAGTGCCTTCAATGCTTTTTCCTTTGAAATATCTTCCGCAGATTTATTGAATCCCAGACCTGTTGACTTGTCTGTTGAACCTGCATTTGAAGTCATTGCTATTATAGTATTTTCAAAGTTTACTGTTCTTCCCTGTGCATCATTTATCTTGCCTTCATCAAGAATCTGAAGAAGAATATTCATAACATCAGGGTGTGCCTTTTCAATTTCATCGAACAGAATAACTGAATACGGCTGACGTCTTACTTTTTCTGTAAGCTGTCCTGCTTCATCATATCCGACATATCCCGGAGGAGAACCAATCATCTTTGCAACTGAGTGCTTTTCCATATATTCAGTCATATCAAGTCTTATAAGCGGTTCTGTTGAATCAAAAAGCTCCCTTGACATAACTTTTACAAGCTCAGTTTTACCTACACCGGTAGGGCCTACAAAGATAAATGATGCTGGTCTTCTTCTCTTGTTAAGATGAACTCTTGTACGCTTTATAGCTTCGGAAAGCACCTTTACAGCTTCATCCTGTCCTACAATATGCTTTTTAATATTTTCCTCAAGCTTTGCCATTTTTGTAAATTCGGATTCGGCAATCTTGCTTGACGGAATACCCGTCCACAGTTCAATTACCTTTGCAAGGTCTGTTTCCTGAACCTGAACATTTGATGTAACCTTTTCAAGTTCTTCCAGTTCCTTTTTAACATGAATTATATCAACCTTGACTTTAGCAAGTGCCTCATAATTTGTTTCTTCCTGTTCCTCAAGAGTTTTTTCCATGTCAGTAAGAGTTTTCAGCTTTTTGGAAGCTGCATCATGCTGAGCAATTTCAGGAGTTCTTATGCAGGTGCAGGCACAGCTTTCATCAAGAAGGTCAATCGCCTTATCCGGCAGGAATCTGTCCTGAATGTATCTCTCGGAAAGTACCGCACACATTCTCAGCAGTTCATCGCTTATCTTTACCTTGTGATATGCCTCATAGTACTTTTTAATACCCTTGAGAACTTCAACAGTGTCATCAACTGTTGGCTCGTTTACTGTTACAGGCTGGAATCTTCTTTCCAGAGCACTGTCCTTTTCAATATACTTTCTGTACTCGCTGAACGTTGTCGCACCAATAACCTGTACTTCGCCTCTTGAAAGTGCAGGTTTCAGAATATTTGCAGCGTTCATTGAACCTTCTGAATCGCCTGTACCAACAAGGTTATGTACCTCATCAATAAAAAGAATGATATTTCCCTCGGACTTCACTTCATTTACAAGTCCCTTTACACGGCTCTCAAACTGTCCCCTGAACTGAGTTCCGGCAACAAGTGCAGTCAGGTCAAGCAGATAAACCTTTTTGTCTGCAAGGTTAAACGGAACGTTTCCCTCAACTATTCTCTGGGCAATTCCTTCAGCAATAGCTGTTTTACCTACACCCGGTTCACCTATAAGGCATGGATTGTTTTTCTGTCTTCTTGAAAGAATCTGAACAACTCTTGATATTTCCTTATCTCTTCCGACAATGTTGTCAAGCTTGCCTTCCTCTGCACGCTGATTAAGATTTGTACAGTAATTATCAAGAAATTTCAGTTCCTTTTTCTTTTTTCTTTTGTCAGAGGATTTTTCATTTTTATTGCCTGCTGATGACTTTTTCTCAGCCGGAAGATCCGACTTGCTGTCGCCGCTTTGCATCTGTTCCTGTGCGGCTTTAAGTGCATTCATTCCATTGTTCATCAGATTCTGAATGTAAGGCGGCATGGTATCAGCTCCGCCCATTTCAAATCCGTCGCCGTCAAGAATTTCCATCATCTGATCTGACATCTGTTCAAGATCTTCATCTGTTATACCCATCTGTTCCATATATTCAGAAATCTGAGGAATGTTCATTTCCTTTGCACAAAGCATACAAAGTCCTTCATTCTTCTTTTCATTTCCGTGCATAGAAGTTATAAATACTACTGCCGGACGTTTTTTACATCTGCTGCATAATACCATAAATTCACACCTCTCACTTTTGTAAAGTGAAATTCCTTTCTCTTAAACTTCCCCCATATACCTTACATTCATTTATATAAAATTATAAAAATGTCTGAAAATCTTAGTCTGTTCAACAGCTTTTGTACTGATAAACGAATTTTCACTTTCAGAAATATTTATCATAATCTTCACAGCAACAGCCATTATGATTATTGCCGCAACAGCCTCTGCCAGTCCCAGAACGCCGCCCATGAAATGGTCAAGACGGTCGTAGCCGTTAAGCAGTCCGAACTGGAATGTTCTGTTGATAACAATTCTTATGATTATCATAATAACAAAGTAAACTATAAGGAATACCGCCGCCTGAATAATTCTTTTTGCAGGCTGTCTTATATAGTTTTCCTCAATGAACTCAGGAAGATCATCAGGATTATCGACTATCATATGTATTGTAGAATTGAAAAGCTTTTCATTTCCTGTAATACTCTTGGTTATTTCGTTCACAACATAAGGCGGAAGATTTACTCCGGCAGTCTTCGCAAAACTGTCCGCAAAACCGTTTATAACCTTACTGTCAAACTCGTCAGCGGTTCCCACAACATTACCCGCTTCACTGTTTGCATAATCATAAAGCTTGTCAAGAATGTTATCAGTATGCAGAATAGCTTCAATTTTTTCAGTACTTACATTTCCTGCAAATTCATGAGATTCAATAATATCCTTAACAGCATTTGAAGGATTATATCCCTCAAGAGTTTTTTCCACAGTTTTTATGCTGTTTTCCTTAACAAACCTGTCATAGATGAAATCAGCTGTCTTTGAGCTTATAAACCATGCCGCAGTGACTGACACCACGCATCCGATAACAATTATAATTATCTTTGAAAAGCCCTTTCTGGCACAGTTAACAACAAAAAATATAATAACCAGAGCTGCTAATATGTCATATATCCACCAGAATTCTGCTCCCATTTATTTTACACTCCGTTTCTCTTTATCCTTTGTATTCCATTCTTTCTATTCTGTCAAATCCCATAAGGAAAATGTATTTGTTAATTATCAAAAACTTCTCATATGAACCATCTGAACTTATAGCAGTTTCTCCGCCGCCGCTGAATTTATACTGGTTTATACCGTCCTTATCAAGAACAAGAACATTTCTGCCGGAAAATCTGACACATTTTGTACTGCTGTTAGAAAACTCTGTCTGCTGAGGTTCTCTCTTTTCACTGTCCATAGTTGTCAGATAACTCTGACGCTTGGTTTCATTTTTAAAGAGCAGTGCTATTTTTCCATTCTGATAGTCCCAGTCTGTAAGGTCACTCGGATAATCATACGATGAAAGGAAGTTACCCTTATCATCATAATATGCACACTTTGTATCACCCAGTACTAATATACCGTTTCCGTCATAATAAGTCTTTATACACATTGTATCAAGCGTTTCAGAAGTCCATTTATCCTTTTTGGAATTAAATGCAACTGATATTATTTTTGAATTCATCGAGCCGTTTACAGCATCTGCTGTTGCCAGTATACAACCTGTTCCGTCGCTGTTGAATGTCAGGTCAATAACCCTTTCAACACAGTTTCGGCTGTATATTTCCTCGCCCGATTCGTCAAAAACAGTAAGTGTACAGACATAGCTGTCAGAATTGGTAACAACTGCAACATTCCCGTTTTCGCTTATTCTTGCGAAAATTATGGTCTGTTCCATCTTTTTAGTATAAATGTTTTTTCTCTTGTTGTCAATCCTGAATTTATTTCCGCCTGACTCATATATCAGTGCTTTTTTTCCTGCTGTCTGGAGCATGGCGTTCGCATAGGCATGCTGACGTTCATCATAAAGGTCACCGTCATCAGTATAGATATAAAAATATGCATCACTTAAAATTGCCAGATAACCGTTAAGTTCTGCAACCTGATAATCTATTCCGCCGGATACGCTCAGCGGAAAATTTCCTCCGGAAAGCTCTCCGGACTTTACACTATGGAATTTTCCCCCGATACCTTCAAGCTTCGGAACCCATACATCTCGGTTCAGATAAAGTCCCAGAACAATTGCGACAAGAACAAGTACAGCAGAAAATTTGACCATCTGTCTTCTTCTTTTTCTTTTTCGTCTCAGACTTACTATATCAACATCTTTTTTTATGTTATTGTCCATATTTTTTTCCATTTTAATTTGTCCCCTTAAAATGTGCCTTAATAGAAAATACGGTTCAGATAAAGTCCGTGTGGCTGGGCTGTTTTACCAGCCAGCTGTCTGTTGCGTGACGCAAAAATTTCATCAATATCATCAACGGATATTTTCTTTTCGTTTACTGCAAGAAGCGTCCCTACCATTATCCTAATCATATTATACAGAAAACCGTCGCCCTTTACAAGGATTTTTACCGAATCACCAGCAATTTCAATATTAAAATAGTAAATTGTTCTTATTGTGGTTTTTTTATCACTGCAATCGGAAGAAAATGCACAGAAATCATGAGTTCCGACAAATTTTTCAGCTGCTTTTCTGATAAGCTCTGCATCAAGCGGGCGTCTGTAATGGTAAGAAAGGTCTGTCTCAAACGGATTTTTACTTTCGCTGTTATGTATCTTATAAATGTATTCTTTTGCTTTGCACGAAAATCTTGCGTGAAAATCCTCCGGAACTTCTTCACATGAAAGGATTGAAATATCGTCAGGAAGTCTGCCATTGACTCCCCTGACAAAATTAAGCGGAGGTATCCTGCTTTCTGTCAGAACAGAAAAGCAGTAATTATTCGCATGAACTCCGGTATCGGTTCTTGAACACCCATTTATAATAACCTTTTCATTCAATACAGATGAAACCTTTTCTTCAACAACTTCCTGAACTGTCAGTGCATTTTCCTGACGCTGAAATCCATGATAGTTAGTTCCCCTGTAAGCCATCATAACCTTTAGATTACGCATTATTCTCCTCTGCTCCGTCTGAAGTTATTTTTTCTTTTTCATATATTTTTCCTGAATAAACCATACTGCCGCAAAAATGATAACAGATGCTCCTGAAACTGCTGCTCCGGCTTTAAATCCCGGAGGGCAGTAAGCGAATCTTACTTCATGAGTACCGGCAGTTATAGGAACACAGGTAACAGCATCTTTAAGGGCAACTGTTTCAGTTTCCTTGCCGTCAATATATACTTTCCAGCCGCCGTCATAAGGAATGGAAGTATAAAGTATACCGTCCTTCTGAGCTGTTACATTTCCTTTGATTTCTGTATCATCATAAGATGTAACATCAATTCCGCCTGCTGAAAGTTTTTCAACTCCCTGACGGATAAGCTCCTCATTTGCCTGATAAACCCTTATAGTACCGGAACCGCTCTTATCCTTTTCCATACTTGCATAAAGCGTCACAACATCTCCTGCCTTGAAAGTTCCGACAGCAAATGTATTCTTATACTTGAAGTTTCCGAAGTTGTTTAATGTTGTATCATTTTGCTTTACATTATAGCTTGTTGCATTGTCAAACATGAATACAGCATAAACCGGACCGTCCTTTTCAACTGTATAATTGTATTTCAAATAGCAGTCACTGCTTCCGTCTTCTTCCGGAGCATACTGATAGGTATATTCCCCGTCAGAATTTTTTATTACATTAAGTCCTCTGTGTCCGACATCCTTAACGCTGAGCGGTGTAAACACATCACCTTCAAGACCTGTTGCTTTTCTGAAAAGCTCATTCTGATTTTCAAACTGATTTTTAGAATCACCCTGATAGTCCATAACAGAATCTTCAGCAGTAAATGCTATCGGGAGATAAGCGTTATTCTTGTAAAGGGTTGCCGGAGATTCCTCCCTTACCGTATCAAAATATGTTTCATCAGCCGCATATGAATCATGGGAAATAAGATATTTAATATTAAGGAACATATTCACAACCGGTGTAGACTGTGTATAATAATATCTGTTTCCTGCTTCTGACGCCTGAAGTCCTAGCCCCATAAGATATCTTGTTACGCTTACATTTGCATTTGATGAAAACTGTGAAACACCCTTATATTCATAAAGTGCCGGATCATTTATTGTGTATGTTGATGTCATTTCAAGTCTGCAAAAATCATCTTTACTGTCCTGTTCAGCTGTATCTATAAGACTCTGAACTATCTCATTATTCTTAGGATAAATACTGTATGTTGTTACAGTTACAGCATTTACACCATTATAGGCATTAACACCCATTTCAACAAGGCAGACCGCAAATACCAGATAATTCATAATGTTCCGGTTTATAAGCTTGCGTTCGTAAATAAACATTACAGCAACAAATATAAAACATACAACAACACTTGATATCAGAGCCTTCTCCGTCTGATCCCTGTAAGCAATAAGCGCAATAATAAATGTCATTGCACAAAGGGCTATAACATCATATATTTTCATATCGTCTGCCATTGCTGTAAATGCCCTGTATCCTGCCGCAACGAGAATAAATGAAAGAATAAATGAAAATCTGTAAGGAATCATATTTGTAAAATGGAATCCATGCCAGATATAGTTAAGTATATTCATATTACAGCTTACTATAATAAACGCCAGATACAATATTGTAATTATCTTTTCATGTATTTTTATTTTCGTATTTCTCAGCAAAACGCCAATCAGTATTACCCCGAACATTCCGCAGTAGAAATTCGGCAGACCTTCCTTTGTGGTCGGTTCATGGAATCCGATAACATTGGATATCATTTTAAGCCATGTTTCATAAAACTGAACAACTGTCGGAAATTCGTTGTTTGCACTGTTCGTCAGCTGCAATGCAAGGTATGCCGGGAGAAGCATAAATGCTCCGATTCCGATTCCGATAACCGTTGCGCCAATCATCTGCCCCAGACGGACAAGGGTTTTCTTTACACCCTGCCAGTTGATTATAGCCGCAGCTGCAAATACCAGCACTGTGAAAATACAGGTAAAAAGACCTATATAGTAGTTTGAGATAAGTGAAAGTGCAAGGGATATAACATATGTTTTATATTTGCCTTCCTTTACAAGAAGAATTGTCCCCATTACCACCAGTGGAAGAAGTGCAACTGTATCTATCCATATAAGATTCCAGTAATAGCCCATGATATAGCTGCAAAGTGCATAGCAAAGAGAAAATGCAGTTATTGATATATCATTTCTTTTGAATATATGTTTGAGAAATACAGCAAAGAAGAGTCCTGCACAGCCGATTTTTATAGTCAGGAACAATGTCATTGCATCCCTTGAATACTCAACAGGGAAAAATACCGAAAGAAGATTCAGAGGACTTGCCGCATAGTACGACATTATTGACAGGAAGTTTGTGCCCATTCCGGTATTCCACGAATAAAGGAGCGATGAAAAGTCCTGAAGCTTTTCATGCTCTGTCTGAAAAAACGGGAAATACTGGTGCCAGAGGTCTGTTACAAGTATCTGCTTGTCCCCGAAAGGATGCACTTCAAACTGTGCAAACATTATCCAGATAAGCAGAAACGGAATTAAAAACGAAAGAACAAGATAAATTCTTGTTTCATGATTTTTATTGTAAAGCAATATATCTGCAAAACTGCGTTTTTTCTTTAATGCCGCAGAAGATGCAGTATTATTTTTAACGTTTTTCGCTTTTTTGCTGCCCATATTTATTTTCCTTTCCTAATCTATCACATTTATAAATATAACTCCTGCAAAATACAGAATTGTTATTGTAAGTGCCGCATAATCAGAAAAACTGCTTTTAAGCTGTCTCATTTTAGTTCTCTTTACTCCGCTCTGATAACACCTGCATTCCATGGCTGTTGCAAGTTCTCCTGCTCTTCTGACCGCTGAAACAAAAAGCGGAATTATAATCGGTATCGCTGATTTTACTTTATCCATCATCTTCTCGCCTTCAAAATCAACTCCCCTTGCTTTCTGTGCGGAAATAATTTTGTCGGTTTCCTCTATAAGAGTCGGGATAAATCTCAGTGCAATCGTCATCATCATTGCAAGGTCATGCACCGGAACTTTTATTTTTTTCAGAGGGCTCAGCAGTCTTTCAATAGCGTCGGTAAGTGCCATAGGCGACGTTGTATAAGTAAGGAGCGATGTTCCAGCAATAAGAAGAATAATCCTTATTATCATAAATACCGTTGTATGAATTGCCGTATCTGTTATAGAGATGAATTTCCACTCAAAAACAGGCATTCCTCCGCTTATAAGAAAAAGATTGAATACCGATGTAAACAAAAGTATAGGTATAACCGGTTTAAGGCTTCTGAAAACCAGCTTCGGTGAAATCTGCGATAAAATAATTGCAGATGCTGTAAATACTGCTCCGAGTTCCAGACATACCGGACTGTCACCTATAAAAAGCATTGCTATAAAAAATCCGGAAATAACTATTTTAAAGCGTGGATCCATTCTGTGTATCAGACTGTTTCCGGGAAAATACTGTCCTAAAGTAATATCCTTTATCATCAGATTTTCCCCCTTTTTCTGAGTTCGTTTATCAGCAGTTCCTTTGCATACTTAACAGTATAAACCTCATCATCAAATTCAATTCCACTTTTTTTCATGATATTGAATATTCTTGTAACCTGCGGAACTGAAAGACCTATCTGCGAAATTTCCTCTGAACGTCTGAAAACATTCGGCGTATCATCATAGCAGAAAATCTTTGAATCATTCATTACAAGTATCTTTGTTGCATACTTTGCAATATCCTCCATGCTGTGTGATACAAGCAGTACGGTAGAACCCATTGTTTTGTGATAATTCTTTATCTGTTCAAGAATAAGGTCACGTCCTTTCGGGTCAAGACCGGCTGTCGGTTCGTCAAGTATGAGTACTTCCGGCTCCATTGCCATAACACCTGCTATTGCAACACGCCGTTTCTGTCCTCCTGAAAGGTCAAACGGAGACTTTTCCAGAACATCTTCAGAAAGTCCAACAGCTGCTGCGGTACGGCGGACACGTCCGTCAATTTCTGTTTCGCTGAGTCCCATATTTTTCGGCCCGAACGCAATATCCCTGTAAACGGTTTCCTCAAATATCTGATATTCAGGATACTGAAAAACCAGTCCTACCTTGAATCTTACCTGACGTATCTTTTTCTTGTCCGCCCATATATCCTGTCCGTTAAGATATATTTTACCGGACGTTGGCTTCAGCAGACCGTTAAAATGCTGAATAAGAGTTGATTTTCCCGAGCCAGTATGACCGATAACCCCGACCAGTTCTCCCTTATCAATTTCAAGATTTACATTATCAACCGCTTTTTTCTCAAAAGGGGTTCCCTGACTGTAAACATAAGTCAGACCTTCTGTTTTCAATACTGCCAATTTTTAAAGCTCCTTTTAATTTACGAAAGCAATTTTATTAGTGCCTCAGCACATTCGTCCTCATTGATTATGTGAGTGTCAAGGTCAAGCCCATACCTGTTAAGTTCATATATAAGTTCCGTAGCCTGAGGAACATCAAGCCCCACCGCTTTAAGCTCCTCAACTCTTGAAAAGACCTCCTCCGGCTTGTCGTCCATAAGAACCTTTCCCTTATCCATAACAATTATCCTGCCGCACATTGCAGCTTCTTCCATATAATGAGTTATAAGAATTATTGTTATGCCGTATTTCTGATTCAGCTCTGTTATGGTTCTCATGACTTCTTTTCTGCCGTTCGGGTCAAGCATAGCTGTCGGTTCATCAAGCACGATACATTCCGGACGCATTGCAATTATCCCTGCAATGGCAACTCTCTGCTTCTGTCCTCCTGAAAGCTGATGCGGAGAATGCATTCGGTATTTGTACATTCCAACCGCCTTCAGGGCTTCATCAACTCTTTTGCGTATCTCAGAAGGTTCAACACCGAGATTTTCAAGTGCAAAAGCAACATCTTCCTCAACTATGGACGAAACTATCTGGTTATCAGGATTCTGAAAAACCATGCCAACACGCTGGCGTATATCATAAAGTCTGTCCTCATCTTTTGTGTCGATTCCGTCAATGTAAACCTTCCCGCCCTCCGGAAGCAGTATTGCATTAAGATGCTTTGCAAAGGTTGATTTTCCGCAGCCGTTATGCCCTAAAACAGCGGTCATTTCACCATGTTCAAATTCAAGACTGACATTATCCAGAACATTTGCACCATCATCTTCATACCGGAAACAAAGATTTTCCGATTCAGCGATATATCCCATAAATTGTGTTTACTCCTTCTGCCATATAGCCGTTGAACCGCATGGCAGACATGAACTGCTCTGTTCAACAGGAAGTCCTATTTCATCAAATGAAACCTTTCCGCCATGCTCAGGACAGATTGTTTCTCCTAAAATATATCCCATTACAGATGGTGAAAGTCCGGTGGTATAGCTGTTTATAAGGAAGAAAAGCGGATCATCACTCAGTACGCCTGTGCAGAGTTTTACGAGGTCGTAAACGCAGTCCTCAAGTTTCCACACTTCTCCCCCCGGACCTCTGCCGTAACTCGGAGGATCCATGATAACAGCATCATATTTTCTTCCGCGTCTTATCTCTCTTGCAATAAATTTTTCACAGTCATCAACTATCCATCTTATCGGTTTTTCGGCAAGTCCTGAAAGCTTTGCATTTTCCCTTGCCCAGTTTACCATACCCTTTGAAGCGTCAACATGACATACATTTGCTCCTGCTTCTGCACACGCAAGGGTTGCTCCGCCCGTATAGGCGAAAAGATTTATGACGTTTATTTCCCGTCCTGCATTTCTTATCTTGTCAGCCATAAAATCCCAGTTGACAGCCTGCTCCGGAAACAATCCTGTATGTTTGAAACCAGTCGGCTTTATAAGAAATTTAAGATTTCCATAGGACATCTCCCATGACTCAGGCGGTTTTTTGGAAAAACTCCAGCTTCCACCGCCGCTTGATGAACGGTGATAATGCCCCAGAGCCTTATCCCAGAGCGGTGATTTTTTCGGGGTTTTCCAGATTATCTGTGGATCCGGACGGATAAGTATATTCCCGTTCCATGACTCCAGCTTTTCCTGTGTTGTTGTATCTATTATTCTGTATTCTTTCCAGTTATCCGCAATACGCATAGCCTATTTCCTTTACAAATATTATCTTCCTGTACGCTCTCTGATCTTATCCGAAATAGCTATCGCATATTCGTTAATCTGCTTAAAATCTTTTCCTTCGAGCATTACTCTTATAAGCGGTTCCGTTCCGCTTTCACGAACCAGAATTCTTCCGCTTTCGCCAAGTTCTTCCTCATATCGTTCTATAAGGTCTGTTATCTGGCTGTCATTTTTCCATACTTCCCTGTCACGAGGGCTTATCTTGACATTTATCATAACCTGTGGGAAATGCTCCATAACTGATGCAAGTTCTGACATTTTCTTTCCTGATTCGGCAAGTATTTCCATAACCTTTGCACCCGAAAGCTGTCCGTCACCTGTATTGGCTTCATCAAGGAAAATAATATGACCGCTCTGCTCTCCACCGAGATTGTATCCGCCTTCAAGCATTTTTTCCAGAACATATCTGTCACCAACCTTGGTTGTCTGCATTTTTATCCCGTTATCCTTTGCAAAATAGGAAAATCCCAGATTGCTCATGACTGTAACAACAGCTGTGTTCTTTTTAAGTTTTCCCTGTTCCTTGTAAGCCTTTGCACAAATCGCAATAAGCTTGTCACCGTCTATCAGCTGACCTTTTTCATCAACTGCAAGACATCTGTCAGCATCACCATCGAACGCAAGACCTGCATTGCATTTTTTGTCAACAACAAACTGCATAAGATTTCCGATATGTGTAGAGCCGCAGTTATCATTGATATTGATACCGTCAGGTGAGGAATTTATAACATAAACGTCCGCACCTAGTCCCTCAAAAAGTCTTTTTGCTGTTGCAGAGGCACTTCCGTTTGCACAGTCAATAGCAATTCTGAGTCCTGTAAGATTGCCCTTTATGCATTTCATTATGTAACGGATATAGTCAGTCTGTGCATCACGGTAATGTGTCATCTTTCCGACTTCCGCACCGGAAACAATTTTCATATCCTCCGGTCTGTCAAGGATAAGTTCCTCTATTTCCTCCTCCATTTCATCAGAGAGCTTATGTCCTGTTGATGAAAAAAGCTTGATTCCGTTGAATTCAAAACTGTTGTGGCTTGCTGATATCATAACTCCGGCATCAGCCTTTTTCTGCTCAACAAGTGCTGCAACAGCAGGTGTAGGAACAACTCCGAGAAGCTGTGCATTTGCACCAACTGAACATATTCCGGCAGCAAGAGCCGCCTCGAGAATATCAGATGAAATTCTTGTATCCTTTCCGATAAAAATTGTCGGTTTATGTTTTGTTGTCTTTGTAAGTACAATTGCCGCCGCTTTGCCTATCTGCATCGCTGTTTCACAGGTGAGTTCTGTAATAGCTACCCCTCTTGCACCGTCTGTACCAAATAATCTTCCCATTTCAATATCTCCTGTCTGAATAATTTATTGTAATCTTAGCTGTGAGCTGTCATCGTCTTCCTTTAAGAAACCAAGATGCTCGTAAGCCAGTTTTGTCGCAACTCTACCTCTGGGAGTTCTTGCAAGAAATCCCAGCTGCATCAGAAACGGTTCGCACACATCTTCAAGTGTAACTGATTCTTCTCCTATTGCCGAAGCAAGTGTTTCAAGTCCTGCCGGCCCGCCGTTATAGCCCTTTATAAGCATTGTAAGCATTCTTTTGTCAAGGCTGTCAAGCCCAAGCGAATCTATTTCAAGCCTGTTTAGCGCTATCGTTGCAATATCCGCTGTTATTTCGCCATCGCCCATGACTTCGGCAAAATCCCTCACACGTTTCAAAAGCCTGTTTGCGATTCTCGGCGTTCCCCTTGAACGTTTTGCAATTTCAAGTGCACCGTCAGATGTACAGGCTATGCCGAGTATCGTACTGCTTCGCCTTATAATATCGCTGAGCTGGTCATTCGTATAAAGCTCAAGACGCTGAATTATTCCGAAACGGTCTCTCAGCGGTGATGTAAGCTGTCCGGCACGGGTTGTCGCACCGACAAGCGTAAATTTCTCCAGATCAACACGAATTGAACGTGCTGACGGTCCTTTTCCTATAACAATGTCAAGTGCATTGTCCTCAAGTGCAGGATAAAGGATTTCCTCAATAGAACGTGAAAGCCGGTGTATCTCATCTATAAACAAGACATCGTTTGCCGAAAGATTCGTCAGAAGTGCCGCAAGGTCACCCGGTTTTTCTATCGCCGGACCCGTTGTTATTCTGAGATTTGCACCCATTTCATGAGCAATAATTCCCGCAAGCGTTGTTTTGCCAAGTCCCGGAGGGCCATAAAGCAAAACATGGTCAAGCGGATCGCCCCTGCGTTTTGCCGCTTCTATGTATATCGCCAGATTTTCCTTGACCTTATCCTGACCGATATATTCCGAAAGGGTCTGCGGACGAAGTGTAAATTCCGTTTCAGAATCTGCTTCTGTATATTCGGGAGCTACCGCACGGCTTTCAAATTCCATATCTCCTGTTTCTATCAATTTGCTTTCACCTTTCCTATATATTCAGTGAATTATTTGTTTCCTATAATTTTAAGAGCCTGTTTCACTATCTCACCTGTATCGAGTGCAGGGTCAATCTTTGAAACGGCGGACGCAACCTCTTCCTGCGAAAATCCCAGAACCATCAGAGCGGATACTGCTTCAGAGCAGTTATCTCCGGCAGGCACAAAAACATTGCCCGAAGCCTTGATATCAGCCGCTGAAATATTTTCCTTGGCGATTTTGTCTTTAAGCTCCAGCACTATCCTCTGTGCAAGTTTCGGGCCTACACCCTTGGTTTTGGTAAAAACTTTGCTTTCACCGGAAGCAATAGTAAGTGCAAAACGCTGTGCATCAATATCTGAAAGTATGGAAAGTGCCGCCTTAGGGCCTACACCTGAAACAGATATCAGCATCTTAAAGCAGTTAAGCTCCTGCATAGAATAAAAGCCGAAAAGCTCAACATTATCCTCCCTTACATACAGATATGTGTAAAGACTCACTTCCGTTCCGGTTTCACCAAGCTGTGATGCTGTCATACATGTAGTACGACAGGCATATCCGACACCGCCGCATTCAACGACCGCAAGAAACGGTTCCTTATGTATCAGCTTTCCTCTCACACTGTAAATCATTTATTTCACCTTACTTATTATTCATCTTATACCTTTGCAGCAATGTCCATGACATATTGAAAGTGCCAGAGCATCAGCCGCATCGTCCGGTTTCGGAATCTGTTCAAGCTTCAGTATACGCCTTGTCATATCCATCACCTGTTTTTTCTCCGCCTTGCCATAACCTACTACCGACTGTTTGACCTGAAGCGGAGTATATTCAAAAACCGGAACATCATGCCTTACCGCCGACAAAACTATAACTCCCCTTGCCTGTGCAACATCTATAGCCGTCTTCTGATTGTTCGTAAAAAACAGCTTTTCTATTGACATACAGTCCGGCTGGAACTTTTCAAGAATATAGTCCATATCGTCCGCAATACATTTAAGTCTTTCAGAGAAGTCTGTGTGTGCCTCAGTAAGTATTGCTCCGTATTCAACCGGTGCAAAATTAACTCCGGAATAATCCGTAACACCGAACCCCACAATTGCATATCCGGGATCAATTCCAAGTATCCGCAAAAAAACACTTCCTCAAAAACATATTTATATTTTATTATAGCACAAAATATGCTGTATTTTCAATAGATAAATAAAATTTATAAAGATTTTATTTTACTGCTGAAAAATCCCCTCTGTCATAAGAGGGGATTTCGTTTAATTGTTCATATTGTCACAGCGTACTGTAACTCTCTGAGTACCGCTGAAATTGCAGGTAAAGAGAGTAAGCGGCCAGTCGCCTGACTTCATTTCTTCCGTATCAGTACCGCTCAGAATATCGGTTTCACAGACTTTATATGCATAGACATAGCCTTTCATATCTATAAAGTATACTTCATCGTCTGATTTAAGTTCCTTGATTTTTCCGAAATGGCTCGAATAATTATGAGCCGCTATTATCATTGAATTCTCTTTCAGACTTCCGCTGTAAAGGCAGGGCGAAAGTTTAAGATTTTCATAATTCCATTTACTCATTACAGGAAGTTTTATATCAAGCGAAGGGATATGTATTATTCCCACATAGCTATGCCCGTCTATTTCCGCCGAATCCATAAGTTCACTCTCAATCAGCTGATTTCCGTTTATCTCAGGAATTTCAGATGGGTTCTCAAGTTCAGGCATCTGAGATTCAATCTCTTCAAGAGTCTTTTCAGCATAATCCCCTGCATTTCTGTCCGTATGTATATTATAAAAAGCGAGGGACAATGCCGCTGTGATAAGCACTGCCCCGATCGCCATAAAAACTACCCCTGTTTTACTTTTCATTCTTTTTCCTCTTGCATGAATTTAATTTCCATCCGGCTGAAAATGTCACAAGTCCGACAGCTGACATCACCGGAACCGGCCACCAGAGCTGTCCGGTCT